>Ga0228710_1003264_pt1 | contig 25861 bp, 13 predicted proteins | sample MedpolnodulmetaG_FD_177995 | JGI IMG/M metagenome (GOLD analysis project Ga0228710, IMG submission 177995) | Root nodule microbial communities from Medicago polymorpha collected in Santa Monica, California, United States - pink nodules | ecosystem: Host-associated > Plants > Roots > Nodule...
CATAATAGCTTGTTTGAATACCTCAAAACCCACAAGGGTAGATGTAGCTACATATGTCTATGATAGCTTTGCAAAGGATGAAGAAAAGATGAAGATTCAATGCCCAGATCCATGATGTCTCAACAAATCTTGGGTTGAATATACTCCTAACTACCTTGCTTTGTGTTTCTCTCTCTAAAAACCAGAAAATGTATTACAAAAATGATAAGAATGGTGAGAAAGAGAAGAAAAACTCTTTAAGTTGGGAAGAATTCGTGCCTGCACGCTTAAGTGTACAAGGGTCGCTTAAGCGTGCCTCCTGGAAATCTTCCATTGGCCAATTGGGAACAGCCACGTGTGTCTTATCCACTTGCATCCTGATGAAGTTCGCTTGAGTGTGCGAAAAGCGTGCAATCAGCGTACAGATTTGAGCTCTCGACATTGTGTACGCTTACGTGTACAACGGTCGCTTAAGCGTACCAATTAAAACTTGGATAAGCATACCAAAAGCGTGCTGATAGCGTACATGAAGTTTGGCTATTGGAACTCGCACGCTTAAGCGTACGAGAGGACGCTTAAGCGTGCTCTCTGAATCTGGGAAGCGTACTGATAGCGTACCAATGGCGTACATGAAGTTGCTCTCGACATTGTGTACGCTTAAGCGTGCTGAGGACGCTTAAGCGTACTGACTTTTGTTCATCAGCTTCTTTCTTGTCCCTTGTTTGTCATTTCCTGCATAAAAGGGAGGGAATCAAGCATGTAAAGCATAAATGGTAAAAGAACACAATTTGGTAGCTTTTCCTTAGATAACTTGCAGAACAAGTCATTAAAATGCCTAGATTAACACATAAAATATATTACTTTTGAACATTTATCAAACACCTTCGTAAATTAGAATGAAAAATTACAATCAAAGAAGCAAAACTCAAACCCTAAAAATGAGAAATCGAAACTCAAAGCAACACCTTCGTGAAACCATGGACTAACGAAATCATAAATACATTGATCAAATGGACTGCGACGATGATAACTTGCTTTGTTGTGTTAACTCGATGACTACATGAAAGACATAGAAGTTGTGGAGGCAAAGAGGACTCGGCGCGGCGGAGAGAAAAAGAAACGGTTGCGATCACGACGATCACGAGGAGAATTTTGATTAGAGGTCGTGAAATTGTAATTAAAGTTTGATCATGAAGAGGTTTTGACATCATTGTTGTCTAATATTTTTGTCGTACATACCTTTTTTATACATCATTGTTAAATCACGTATTATTTTTTACCCTCTATAAAAAGTCACATATTATTTTTTATATCATTTTTAGGCACATATTTTATACATATACCATCTCAAAAAAAATATTTAATACATATAAATAATAAAAGATTAACATGTCAAAAGCTATCATTTCTTTTTCTCAAAAAAAAAGCTGTCATTTCTTATATGAAGATGTATTTGTTTCTGCAAGAGTCTTAGTCAGAGTATAATATTGTTGTTGAATACATAAGTGTCTCTGTTGTCTTGCTTGTAGGAGGGAAGGGCAAGAGGTATTGGTATTGTCTCTTTCTTAATATTGACAACTCTTTACAGGTTGAGAAGTTCATAAATACCTTTACTCCTCAACCCACACCTCGGTAGTTTGATGAACTTCCAAGAACTGTTGTTTGTAAATTACACTAGGTATCAATTGTGAAAAGCATGGAGTTTCATCCCTTCATCCATGGTACCTTAGTTGGTATGGTAAAATATCGACAACGTGTCTTTTTTGTATTTTACACATAACTATGGTAGAATGAATGAACGGATGAAAGTCCATACTTGTCACAATTGATCTCTATTGTCATTTATAAACAATAGTTCTGGCAAGTGCATCAAACAATCGAGGCGCGTGTTGCGGCATAAAGGTATCTACGACCTCCTCAACCTGTAAATAGTTGTCGATAATAAGAACGAGACGATGCCAATACCTTTTGCCCTTTCCGCCCAATAACAATACCATAAAGAAACTTTTGTCTTCAACAATAATATCCGACTCAGACTCCTGTGGAAACAATCACCTCAACTTCTTAGTATTAACATCTCAAACTTAGACTCCTGAATACTATTTTGCAACATATAATGTACTTTTCTCTATACATATTTGATGACTTGGCTACAAATAGTGAAAGTGACATGGCTCCTCAATTTCTTTTGAGGAAATTTCTTCTACGAAGACGGGCACCATTTAGAAGACATCGAAAGTAAAGTCACATTTTAATAACTTGATCATATGTAAGTAATTCGAAATTAACAATTCACTTTATTGAACAACTAGAACTACAACCAACCACATGAAAAATTAAACTGACATTCCATGTCTTAGACGGAGATAATAGAAAGGGAGATTGGGAGAAGTCAACTCTAGGCCTGCCTACAGCGTATGATGATAATCTTAGACACTACAATGGAATGGTCCTTTTTCGTAATTTTCTTTTTTTTGTGTTACTAATTTTTTATGTTTGTTGATACAATTGAAAATTGTTTTACTCATTTGAGAATGGGTGACTGATACTCAGCTGTGATAACTTAGTTATATATGAGGATATTTTTGCACCTCAGGTGGAGGAATTTTGTTATATAACTGATAACACATACTTCAAGGATGAGGTTTGTGCTGAATTCGTTGGTTAAAGACTTGTTTTGATTATATTATTTGAAGCTTGCAAATCGAAAGCAAATCATGTTGTGAATTCGATGAAAAAATCATACCAATAACAAACTTGATGTGTGGAGCAAGTGATAATCAAGCAACCAAAACAAAAGTGTATGGAACAATTATAAACACAAGTCAAAGGTAGAAAAACAGCGAGAGAAAAAGAAGAGAGAACACAAAAGAATATGTTTACCCAATTCGGTCCAAATTGACCTTGTCTGGGGAGAGAACAACCCTCCGTTTCACTATAATGATGGGTAACCTTACAAAAGTGATATCAATGGGTTACAAGAATAAGTCTCCCGCCTAATTCTACCCAAAGCTCCAATATCTTCCCGTGACCAAGAGATTCAATCCTAATAGTGTTTTCCAAGGTGAATCAACCCTCAAACCCTAGTGTTTGTTGCCAAGATACAAACTCTATACCAACCCTAGTTTTGTTGTTGTCTTTCTAAACCCTTGTTTCAACCCCCTCTATCTCCAGGTTTACTCTGATACAAAGTCTATATTTATAGTAAAAGTAACCCTCATAAAATTGTAAAAAATCTGGCCCAAAAAATAGGTTTCATTTTTTTTCCCACTGCGCAAATTCGGGTGCCGATTTGCACCCTTCGAGCGCCGAAAAAAGCCGCAACAAAATGCTGAAAAACACAGCCAAATTCGGGCCCCGATTTTGCCAATTCGGGCCTCGATTTTGCGCTTTCAGAAATCCAATTTTGAGTCACTTCTACAACAAATCATTTCATGCAGGTTTTGCAGATGGAATCTACTGTCTTGAATTTTCTAAAATTCGAAATGACTGCCCAACAATTAAATGCTTCTTGAGAAGATTTGTACGTGCAGCTCAAGGAATTGATGAGGTATCTTCTGCCTTTAATTGGTGATTTATAAGGCTCACGCACTTGTGTCATAGATGTTCAAACACCAGCACTTAATTTTTCACACACTTTTTTTGCACAAACATGTAAAAACAACATGATATAAGCTATGAAGTAATTGGAGAAGCAAGTAAATAAGAACACATTACACACTAACCTATGATGATAAATTACAGAGAAGCTCAAACTTATGACTATTTCCATTTCTCACATTTGATGAGATAGCATTGATTTGTATGTTATGGCACATGACTCTAATTATTAGGATTCCATTTCTAAATTATTGACCTCTTTTTTATTGGTTTCATCTGCATTGCTCAGGTCCCTTCACTACAACTAGAGTGCTTGACAAATTTTATCCCCGAATTATCTCTGTTGGAGTACAGTGTGTGATAAACTTTTAGCAAGTGTACTAAAAATGTATTGAAGTAATAAAATTTATAAGTTCGTATCCACATGGACTGTTTCAATTTCTACTCGGCAAAAATGTTAAAATAAAGGACGTATTAAATTTATAGGGTTGCCTTAGGTAGTTGAGTTGATTGCATAAATGGTAAATAAAATGCGAAAGAAAATTACTTTGAGATGAATGATTAAGCCGGTGAATCCGCTATTGCTCTATATGAGCAGTCTACCTCCCTTTATTTTCAATTACTATTCAATCTTTACGACAAATTAACTAAGTAGTTTTGATCAATCTCTTGACTCAAAACATGACTTTCCTAAGTTATAACATTTTAATCCCTTAAACTGATTAAATAACCGCGGAAGTGATGTCAGAACGTTAATTCATATGTCATAACCCTCAATTTCCTATCTCTAGGTTCCTATGTTGAATTAAACATAATTACTATTTCAAGATTAAAAGTTAGGGTTAGTAGTCATTCAATTCCTAAGATCAATTTATGTGATTGCAAGAAGCTAGGGTTAATAGTCATGCAAACAATCATATGAAAAGCAATGAACACAAATAATTCTGAATAAAGACTGAATAATATTGATAATAAAGAGAGTTTCAACTACTGATTCATATATTACAATAGGTTCATCATGGCTTAATCAATCTAAGAGTTTAGCTACTCATAACTAAACAACCATAAGCATAAACAAGAGAAAACATACATAAATCCGAACCAACTATGAGTTGGTATGAGATTCAGGGCTTGTTCTTCGGTCTCCTGGTGTCTTCTATGCTCAAAATCACAGTAATAATCAGTAACCTAATCCTTGGCTGCAGCTGGCTTTATATAGAAATAATTTTAGGGTTTCAGAAAAGCCCATCATCGTGCCACGTTACGATCCAATCGTGGCACAATCACTTCATTAATCCTACGTAGCAGCAGACAAAACCTAGTATCGTGGCACGTTACACATCCCTTCGTGCCACGAAATTTCCAGTGTTGAATCCTTTGTCCCACGTTCACATATCGTGCCACGAACTACCTTCAACATGGCACGATTCTTCACTCTTAGGAATTTTTTTATCTTTTTATCAATTTCTTCTTCTGGGCTCTTGTTCCTGTTTTGATTTGATTTCACCATGAATTACAAGCAATTGACTCTCTAAATGCCATAAAAACGACATAAACATGACCAAAATACTAGTGTTGACGTGCAGTCATCAGTATGCTTCGTTATGCTCATCACTTATAACAGCTTCTTTAATTTTCCTGGCCAAATATATGCTTTTCCCTTCCATGAAACCATGGGTATGCTGCTAATGACGAAGATTCATGTATCCCATTATAATTAGAGAATAATAAATTTTGCTTTGCTTAACTTTAGGGCTGGAAATGAGTCGAGTCAAACTGAACTCGTCTGAGCTCAACTCGATAAGATTTAGTTCGACTCAAAACTCGACTCAAGTTCGATAGGTACTTTATATTTAGCTCAAGTTCGGCTCACTTAAAACTCGCGAACAACTCAGTTCGGCTCGTTAGGTTCAGCTTGCCAACTCAAATCACATAATTAAAATGTCAATTTTTTCTAAAAGAAAAATATTTTTTAGATATTTTGACTTTTAAACTTTTGATAATGCACATATATTAAAAGCTATCACCAAGACCATTGATTCGCACAAATTCTTGCAAACTTGGGTTCTCAATAAATATTGAATAATCATGTGACCTACCGCTTTAAAACAAAGTAGCGCACTAATGAGGAATTGTTGAATCGCTTATACATTGAAGCTCTCTGATACATACTTCCTTTTTATATAGTTAATCTCCTCTCTCTATTGTTTTAAACCCACCGATATGGGACAATTTTATTTTCTCTAATAGCTTAGACTAGAGAAAACTCTACATGTTAACTTATAATGTGGAATTTTTTCTAACATTTATTTTTGTAAATGAAACTACTCTTATTTTTTATTTTATTTTACTACTCTTATATTATCGAGTCAACTCATGAACCAACCGAGTTGAACTATATATAGCTCAAGTTCAATTCATTTATTTAACGAACTTAATTTTCAGCTCAAGTTCAGCTTGTTTGGTTCATGAACCAAGTTCAACGAACAAATTATCGAGTCGAGTTCCGAACTATATTCAAGTTGGTTCGGTTTATTGCCAACCTTACTTAACTTGCTTGGTTATGTATTTTGCAACAAAATCCGACATTGCAGCACTACGCTCAATACCAGCCTTCTGATTTGGGTGCTTGTGTAAAGGATCTCCACCGTCTTTATTTTTCTTCAGGTTTTTGGAGACAAAAACTCATTTACTGATGATGAAATTATGAATGTTTTGAAAGACTTTGATGTAATTTACTGATGATGAAGTTATGAAAGACTTTGATGTAATTTATATGTCTTGCAATGAATATGCTTTGAAACAATGACAATTAATTATTAGCTTACGTCTAGATTTGTGGTATTAATGAATGATTTTACAACTTTGAATTTGTTTACAGTTTGATATGAAATTTGATCTAATGATATTTTATATCAGTGGTCGTGTATGAAATTTTAGATTAATTTGTTAAATTTAGTGTTATAATCATATATAGCATGGTAGTAGCTACCAAAAAAAACTTAAGCAGGTTATTAAGTGGGATTACAACATTGACTTAAAAACTGATTTTTTTTATCCTTTTTGAGCCTTTTTAAGTGGGATGACCCGACTTAATAAACATATTTTATGTGGGGTGACCCGACTTAATAAATATATTTTAAGTACGGTGACCCGACTTAATAAAACGTTTTTAAGTTAGACCGGATCGTCTGACTTAAAATCAAAATAGTTATTAAGTCAGCCACCTTTAAGTGTGATCCCCAACCCACTTAAAAAGTCCTTTTCACCCTACTTAAAAGGTGTTCTATGTAATAGTATCACTTGTTGTACTCTTGTGTGATAACCAATCAGCTTTGCACATTGCGGCAAATTCGGGTTTTCACGAACGCACGAAACATATCGAAATAGATTATCATGTAGTTCGCGACAAAATTCAATCTGATATTTAACACCTGCTTCCCATTGCTTCGAAGGACCAACTTGTCGACATCTTGACTAAAGCTCTCTATCTGGGTCCTTTTCACTCTTTGTATTCCAAGCTTGGAATACTTAATATACATTCCAACTTGAGAGGGGGTATTAAACTATAAGCTCTTTATTTAACTCTAGTTAAAACTTCACCCTAGTTAGTTAAGGCTTAAACATTGGTATATGAAATATCTCTTAAAATTTAACACACTCTTAAAATTTACTAGGTCGACTTCAATCCTTGAAATCGAAGATTGATGTGTTGGAATCTAGGGGGAAGTTATGAAATATACCAATGTAATATCTCTCAAAGAGTGGCATTTAACACACTCTTAAAATTTACTAGGTTGAAACTTCACCCTAGTTAGTTATGAAATATCTCTCAAAGAGTGGCATTTAACACACTCTTAAAATTTACTAGGTCGAATTCAATCCTTAAAATCGAAGATTGATGTGTTGGAATCTAGGGGGAAGTGAATGTTTTATCAGAAGAGGAAGTGGCTGAATTGCATTCTATATCAACTGATCTTCATTCGTTATCCAGAGCTAATGCAAGTATTACATGGCAACAATCAAGGTTACTATGGCTTCGTGAAGGGGATGCTAATTCGAAATACTTTCACGCTATTATGTCAGGTAGACGTCGTAGAAATGGCATTTCATCTATCTTAGTCAATAATAATCTTGTGGAGGGTGTGCCCAATTTACGGGAGGCAGTTCTTAATCACTTCATGAATCATTTTAAAGCGCAAGACATTTTTAGACCACGGGTGGATAATTTACAATTTCGTCGTTTATCCGTTGTAGAGGGTATTCACTTGACTTGTCCGTTTAATGTGGAGGAGGTGAAGGTAGCGGTGTGGGACTGTGATAGTTTCAAGAGTCCTGGACCGGATGGTGTTCATTTAGGCTTCATAAAAGATTTTTGGCCAGACTTGAAGGTTGATATTATGCGGTTTGTTTCGGAATTTCACTGTAATGGTCGTCTATCTAAAGGAATAAACAACACCTTCATTGCTCTCATTCCTAAGATTGATAACCCTCAGCGCTTGAATGATTTTCGTCCTATTGCACTGGTCGGATGCTTGTATAAAATTATAGCAAAAGTGTTGGTCAATCGATTGAGAAAAGTAATGGGCACTGTTATTTCAGAAACTCAATCGGCTTTTGTTAAGGACAGAAAAATTCTTGATGGCATTCTTATTGAAAATGAGGTGGTTGATGAGGCTGTTAAGATGAAAAAAGAGTTGTTGTTATTTAAAGTTGACTTTCAGAAGGCATACGATTTTATGGATTGGGAGTACCTAGATAGTGTCATGGGAAGGATGTCTTTTCCAACTCTTTGGCGTAAGTGGATGAAGGAATGTGTGTGTACCGCAACTGCTTCAATTTTGGTCAATGGTTGTCCAATTGATGAGTTTGCTTTGAAGAGGGGGTTGAAACAAGGTGACCCGATATCCCCTTTTATATTTCTTATAGCAGCGGAAGGGATGAATGTCATGATGTCTGAGGCAGTCAGTCAAAGTTTATTCACTAGGTACTCTGTGGGGGCGCAACATGCTACTGTGCTTTCTCACTTACAATTCGTGGATGATACTTTATTGCTGGGTACTAAGAGTTGGGCGAATGTGCGAGCCTTGCGGGAGATTCTGACTTTATTTGAAGCTATGTCTGGGTTGAAGGTAAATTTCCATAAGAGCATGTTGGTTGGTGTTAATGTGGAAGAGTCCTGGTTGGGTGAAGCTGCTTCTTTTTTATCTTGCAAAATTGGGAAAATCCCTTTTTTGTATCTTGGTCTTTCCATTGGTGGAGATGTTAGACGCTTGTCGTTTTGGAAACCCGTTATTGATCGCATAAAGTCTAGATTGTCTGATTGGAAAAGTAAGAATTTGTCTTCTGGTGGTCGCTTGATTCTCCTTAAGTTTGTCATGTCCTCTCAGCCTGTCTATGCCCTTTCTTTCTTCAGAGCTCCTACAGGTATAATCTCCTCCATAGAATCTATTTTAATTAAAAAAAAATTGGGGTGGGGGTGAGGACAATAGAAAGATTGCTTGGGTTGATTGGGAATCAATTTGTTTGAGAAAGGAGGTTGGTGGTTTGGGGGTTCGGAGATTGAAAGAATTTAATATTGCTTTGTTAGGTAAATGGTGTTGGAGGTGTTTAGTGGACAGGGAGGGTTTGTGGTTTAAGGTCTTGTCTTCCCATTATGGGGAGGAAGGGGCGCGCATTAGAGATGGTTATACTGTTCGTAGTGTGTATCAAATGCTCATGTGGCAGGAGATACACATTTATGATGACTTTTCGGAAGCGGTGTGGCATAAAAGTGTTCCTTTGAAGGTTTCTATCTGTGCGTGGCGTCTATTACGTAATAGGTGGCCAACAAAGGGCAACTTAAGACACCGTGAAATTATTTCAGTTGAATCTCAACTTTGCATTTCAGGGTGTGGTCAAATTGAATCAGCAAATCACTTAATTGTTCATTGCCCTATCTTTGGTTCTCTTTGGCAACATGTGAAAAATTGGCTCGGTGTGTATTTTATGGATCCCCAATATGTTCCTGAGCATTGTCGGCAATTCAGGTTCTCTATCGGAGGATATTCTCCTCGCGTTTCTTTTCTCCAAATGATTTAGCTTTGTTGTGTTTGGGGTAATTTGCAATGAACGGAACCATCAGCTGTTCTCTAATAAAGTTAAATCAATTATGCAGCTTTTGGAAAAGGTTAAAGTTACTTCTCTCAATTGGCTGAAAGCTAAAAATACTTGTTTTCCTTTTGGTTACTATATACGGTGGCTGACTGTTGTTTTTCCACCTTTTTGATGTAACTGGATTGGTTTCTGTAATTTTGTTCTGCTTCTTATGGTACACCTTGTGTTAGAGAGCAGAACTTTTTGTTAATATATCTCATTTTGACTTGTAAAAAAAAACATTGGTCAGTTATTTTTTTTTTTTTTAAAGAATTAGAATTATATACTAGTTAATCTTTTTTCCTTTTTAGCTATGTATATATACTATTACAAACAGCTTTTATCATTCAGTTGATAAATTTCTATATTCAATGTTCTTGAGATTGAGTAGAATCAGTTACAAACAGCTTCATCTGTTATCTTTTTTCACAATTCTACACTAAGTAATTACTCCAAAACTTCTAATCTTCAATCTCTCTTGAAAAACGATAATATTTATTGTGATTGGATAAATATCTTGTCAAAGATTAAAAGAAAAGACATTTTTTGATATTATACATCAGAATTGTTTATCTGGACGAAAATATTTAGATGAAGTTTAATAAGATGCCCACAGCAAGTAGTTAGTGCACCTGTTTAAAGCCTAAATAAATTAATTTTTTTCTGTCGGTCCATTTATCATTTCCTTTTCAAAAGTACTTTATTTCAATTTAAAATGAAGATACCCTGTCATTTTTCCATGCACCAATTGAACCTGTCTTCGGTTGGTAATGCATCATAATCCACAAAAATAGAAATTTAGAAGCATATACTAATTAATGAATAAAGAGACATATTAGTAGAGGATGGTCAACTTCAACAGAAACTAAAGGTATTTTGTTTATGCTTTACTTTAGTTCTTTTCTAACTTTCAATTTTTCTTTTGTTATTTTTGGTTTGTAATGATTATAAATAAAGACAAATACCAATCTTTAGGTGATGCTGGACCATGATTTTGCTTAGCTACTTCCAAGCAACTAGCCATTCACACGCAAATTTATTCTTTATTTTTTGTGACTATTTTAAGATAATTAAATTAATTCAAGGCATGGGCAGAAAGTGCCAAATGTTGCAGTTTGGTTCAATTATTTGTTAATAGAAGATAAATTTATTTTCAATGTATCGTCAAATTAAAGGTGTACTTTTGTGTAATATACAATGTCTCAATGATTGAAATGTGACCATAAATCATAATCAAATATATCTCATGATATATTGCCTTGAGTTTTTTAGGAAAATTCTTTTGTAACTTTTTTTTTTAGTAAAAGAGACGGCCAAGTCCAAAAATTCTACTGTAATTTGATTGAATTGTGATTCAAACATTAATTGTGTAGATGTCCTTTCATGTTGTCTAACCACTACTGTGTTTTTTGAAGAATCAAATTAATAATGTGTAATGCTCCACAAATCTCACATAATGATTAGCACTCGGTTAACTTGCTTATAGTTAAAGGAAATTCATTTGAGTATTAAAAAAATTCTGATACTTCTTGGGTAAACATATATGGAGTATCGGTGTCTAATATGAGTTCGTCTTTATAATTAGAGTATCTAGGTTTCATATGTTGAGTTTCATGGGTCGATCTAATAGTTCATATTTTTGTTGGATTGTCATGTGATGGCATAATGTATCTACATGGGGTGAATAGATACACAGTTTTTGGATTTTTAAAAGTTGGTACAGCGGAAAAGTGATTATTTATATATTATGCATATTCAAACAACGCAAATGAGAAGTTAACCACTAATGAAGATCAAAGGAAGACACAAGGTATCGAAAAAGCGAAAACCAAATGAATTAAACAAATTAAATTATAGAGAGAATCACTTAATTTGAATATATTAAGGAAAAGCTAAAAACAGATAACCACTTATTTGGAAAAGAAATTAATTTGTTAAAACTTATTTTTGCCAAATTGAATTATTAACAAGTAATTATAAACAAAACAAGATCAAATAAATCTAAGAGTCTCCTCAATCTTCACATGAATCAATTCACTTTTTATCTCTGGGCAGTAAAATGATTCATTTTGCTTAGAAAAATGATTGACTAAAAAAACAACAAAAATTGCATTTTTAAAACAAGTGAAACAATTCACTTGAAGGATCAAATTGCAAGTACCCAAATAATTAATTTAAGTTACCCTCTCTCTCCCACTACTTTTGTATATACATGACTCTTGCATTTTCAATTCTATATATGGGTTGAAAATATGCACGTATAGAGACAGAAGTAAAATTTCAAAAACATTCACACCAACAAACAAAATCTCAAAACTCTTGCTCATAAAATTCATTGTTTCTTTGTGATGGAACAATACAAATTGGTACATCGCTCTCAGCTGACCTTACCTATAGTTCTAAAATCTCAATCTCCCCAACAAACATTTAAATTTACATTGATACGTACACATAAACTACCTTCTTTATTTTGCAAGGAAAAACAAAATCCTAAAATAAAGAGATTTTTTTTTTACACAAACACCATATATCTATGATTTTTCAGTTTTAAATAGTTTTCTCTCGGCCCTCAAGTTTTTTTTTTTTTTGAGAGATCTCGGTCCTCGAGTTGTCTCTCCCAAGATTGATACTTACACTTAATAGTATACGGTGTCAGAAATGTGTGTATAGGTAACACAACTCTAAAATAAAAACCACAAATTACCCTATAAAGTCTACAACATTACACGTGCAATTTGTGTGTGACCTCTTTCTTTGATTTCTTCAGCACACCTTAAGGTCCTCTCAATGTGGTACCCTCCTCCAATGCTTACTTCCCTCTCCAAATGGGAACAATAGCTCTCAAATACACTCACATTAACATGTAATTTGAAATTCATCATGAAAAGAAATTCAAGCTCCAACTCATTCAATTCACTTGTTGTTAAACCTCCAACTTTTGCAAAGTATGAATTTCTGAAATTCCTGCCAAATAAAAAAAGCAGTCACTTTAGTATCACTTTATTCCCTGTTTTCAAAACAATAAACTAAAGATAGAAAAAATAATTGATTTTTTTTTTAGATTTTAATAAACAAACTTTTAATTTGACAAACCCTTTACCTTGAAAATAATGTAAGAAATTAATTTATTTTAAAAAAGCAACAAATTAATGAAAACAAATTTTTTTATTATATGCAAGAATGTGCAAATAGAGAAAAATAAGGGAGAAGAGTACTCACATATCTTCAACATACTTTGAAGCAACCATAATAGTTGTTATGAGAAGTCTATGAACATTTGTTGAATTAATTCTAAACCCAACATTATTTTGGCAAAACCGATCAATATAGACATAAGCAACAACATAAACCGAAGGTCCAGCACGTGTGTATCTGAAAATTCTCTCTAAGTAAGATTGAATGGTTAAATCAGGAATCTCTTTACAATCAAAGATTTTTGTGCTTGCTTTGATCAAAACTCTTGAAGAACAATTCTTCACAATTCTTTGTGCTCTTGCCATGTTCCTCTCAATTAATGAAGCTAGAACATTTATCACTAATGGGGTGTTTGAATCTTCTTTGTATGAATAGGAATATAAATCATAGTGTAGTTTCCTTGGAGATATTGTCAAAGAAGAAGAATCCATCAAAAAAGGGGAAATTTTCTTCTTTTTTTCTTGTAGAAGAAGGTTTTGCAAGGGATTGGTGTGTATAAGCTTGAAGACTAAGAATGTATTAATTTGTTGTTAAGAAATTATTTGGAAGCAATGAAGAAAGTTTTAGGAGTGGAATTTATATATAAAGGAGAATGGAGTTGGCAATGGAGGGAGAAAGATAATTTTTTGGACTATTAAGATTGAGAGAGGGTGAATAAAGAAAGAGGGATATGATTTTTTATTTTATACAATGGATCTTATATTATTAGCTTATTTATTTTTATGGAAGGAGTGAAAGACTTTTTTGGACTATTAGGATTTGGAGAAGGTGAATAAAGAAAGAGGGGTATGATTTTTAATTTTTTTTAATTATCATTGGGTCCTATAGTATTAATTTATTTTAATTTTTTTGAAGTGTGAGAAAGAGAACATTGAATAGCATTGTGGTTTTGGCCATTTGGATTCTAGAGAGGTGGGTGGAAGCTTGATGATTAGAAAAATGACAAATGAAGAAAAAAAATTTAAAGATATGAGTGGTTACCCTTTGTGATGGTAAATTACAAACAGTGCCAACTAATGTTGTTCTATGTGTTGCATAAAAAACAAGGCAGTATCTTCTATGTGATAATTTAAGTGTTTAGAAAGGTAATTACATATTATTTATCAAAAAGGTTTTATGCATTATGAACGCTTAAATGTTTACAGAGATAATTAAGAGTTTAAAAAGTTGTCAAAATTACAGTGTTAACAGAAGTCATGACCATCATCAACAATAAATTAGTGCAAGTGTTAAGCGACTTGAGACTCTTAAGAATATGGTCATGACTTCGATTTATAGCTCATGCGTATGAAAAAAAACCTCAATCAAAAATGGAGAATCTATCTTATATGTACATATATAGTAATAAAAAAAATACAACATCAAAAGAACAATTGAACCATAAAAAATTTATTATTAGCAAATGTTAGGCTTCAGGAGAACCAACATTGATATGATTGGATGCATTTGACAATGAAGAACCATACAAGTGAGATTAAAATAAAAATATCACTATAGTATTACCCTTTCTCTATTTCCTTGAAACTGCCGTACCACCGACAGTGAGGTGAAGGACAAGAACGGAAATAGCTGGTTGGTTGTTGAGTGGGAGATTATGGACCTACAAAATTAAAGAACATTTAAATGTGGTTATAGTATTTGTATACTTTTTTGATATAGAAAGATTTGATATCATAACAAATAATTTATGAAGACGGGAGGAAACTATCATTTTCCTTTATTTATTTATTATAAACTTTTTTTTATATAATTTATATACTATTATTTAGGCTTAATTACACTTATCTTCCAAATATAACTTCCACAATTTTTTATCCTATTTTTTTAACGGTTTGGGTCTAACTCACTCACATTAAAATAAAATATTGGATATAAAGTATCTTTATGAGTGGATTTGCTACGCATAAGTTTGTTCTAATATTAAAATTCAATGGGTTAATACACCTTTACCCCCTGTAATATAGGACACTTTTGATTTTGCCCCCTGTAAAAAAAAAATCGATTTGGTCCTTGTAATTTTTTTTTGTTTTATAATACCTCCCTAGGACAGCTGACTGTGCATTTTCACTGAGGTGGCACACTGAGTCGCCTTTTTTTAATGACGTGGCACGTTGACTGTTTAATTATTTTTATTTTTTTACGGGGTACACATGACATTTCTAATTTTTTTAAAATAAAAATAAAAAAATTCTTAAAAAATAAAAAAATCTGAAAAATACCATAAAAATTAAAAAATTATGGAAAAATTAATAAAAATGAAAAAAAGATTAAAAAAATTAATAAAAATGAAAAAAATCTTGCAAAATGAAAAATAATGAATTAAATCTGGAAAAATTAATAAAAACTCTAGAAAAATTAAAAAATTATAAAAAAAAATCAGGAAAAATTTTTAAAAATGAAAAAATTCTGGAAAAATTATTATATATCCAAATTTTTGAAAAAATTTATGAAAAAAAAATCAATTAAATTAAAATTATAAAAAAATTCGAAAATATAATATTATCTAATTATTTTGATTTTGAAAATTAATATCCATAATTTTATTTTATTCGAAAATATTTATATTTTTTGTATAAATATAAATGTTAATTTCCTGAATTTTTCTTTTTTTATAAAATAAAACTTCTTACATTCGGAAAAAAAATGTGAATTTTTTTCATTTCTCTAGATTTATTTTTCATTTTTATTAATTTTTCCAATTTTTTTCCATTTTTATTAATTTTTCTAGATTTATTTTCGCTTTTTAATCATTTTTATTAATTTTTCCTGTATTTTTTCAGAATATTTTTCATTTTTTTATTTTTATTTAAAAAAATCACAAATGCCACGTGTACCGCATAAAAAAATTATACAGTCAGTGTGCCACGTCATCAGAAAAATGTGACTCAGTGAAAATGCAGAGTCAGTTGGCCTAGGGGGTATTCTAAAACAAAAAAAAAATTACAAGGACCAAATCCATTTTTTTTTTTTACAGTGGGCAAAACCAAAAGTGCCTATATTACAGAGGGGTAAAGTCCTATTAACCCAAATTCAATATAGTATCAAAGATTAACAATCGAGTCACCCACGGTTTATATATACACACTTTAAGTTTAATAGTGTTGAATGTCATACATGTATGGAAAAAATTCAAGTTCCACATAAAAAAGATAGGCTTTATATAAAGGTTTATAAAGAGTGACACATTTACCTTACCTAACAAGTTGTTTGTGTAAAAATAAATTAGATCCAATATAAAAACTCAATTCAACTTTGACACTTTTTGGTGTATTGAAGAGACATTATTTATTGACGTGACACATACTTTTCAGAGTCATCGTTTCTTCTTTTTAAAATTCAATACACCAAAAATTAAGTCTTACATCTCTAATTAGAGTTTCAACTTTTTTTGTCTTTATTGATGTTTTTAATTTTAATAAGAAAAAGAAAATCACACTGAATATATACAAATAAATTAGTCTTGTATCATCAACAAATGTACAAATAAATTAGTCTTGTATCATGAACAAATTTGTTCTTCATCATTTGATGATAACTCTCATCATAATTCATTTGCTCCAATGGTGAAACCAATTAATCTAATGGTATAAATTTATGCATGATGCAAAATTTATCATATTTGAATATCATAGATTTGGTCAAAGAAACGACATCATTTTGACATAAATTTAAAAGAAAATTGAAGGAGAATGTCAAATTACAAATGTGAAGAATATAAATAGCTAAATTGCTCCCAATAAAAAAACTGAATATTGAAAGATAAATGTTATTTGTACCGTCATTTTATGACAATTATTGAGATAATTCTCTCTTATATTTTTATTGAGTTTTTACTATCTCTATTAATTTTGATTTTTGTGTTAATATCTACATTTTGTTTTACACCATTTACAATTGACACTTTTTCTTTCTTAACACCCGAAACAGTTGACCTACTGCAAAGAATTCAAAAGATCATGCATATTAATGTCATATCTTTTGCTCTAAGAATATTATGTTTACGATGATTAATTTTGTCGTTTAAAACGATCTAATGATATTGTTTGTTGTTTACTTACCTTCTATTTCGTTTTATATTTTTTTTATCTCATAAATTGTTTCAAGATTAGCTATTCAAATAACAATCTACGTACCAAAATATAAAGTTGGCTTGACTCTTGCTTTGGAGTTTTGTGCCGTTCGGCAACTCTTTAGAGGACAAGCAAGTACTACTCTGCTCTAGCTGTAGAGCTTGGATGGTACCACACGTGTGCAATGAAATCGTATTCCACGTGCTTCATCCTTGTATTCTTCTCCTTTGTTGTTTCCTGCTTCCTTTTTTTTTTTTTTTGCAAAGGAGCATCAGCTCATTTCATTAGATAAAAGAAAAAAAGAGTACAAAGAGAAAAGGGGGAACAAACCAATGACCTTTTTAAAAGGTGATGTATCGAAAGTTGGGCATTCCCAACCTATTCTTGATGTACTCTCCCCTAATAAAGTCAGGAACAGTATCAAACCAAAATAAATCTAAAGAAGACAGAGTTAAACCAAAATTCGCCAGATTATCTGCACAAGAGTTTCCTTTCCTGTAAATGTGAGTTGCACAAAACCTCATATTGTGAGTTAACTTGAGACAGTTTTCCCACCTATTTCTAAGGCCCCAAGGAACAATGGAGATAGACTTGAAAGCAAGAATAACAAGTTGAGAATCGGACTCAAGCCAAACATTAGAGAAGCCCATTGAAGAAGCTAATTCTATAGCATTCATAGCAGCAAACAGTTCGGCATAGAGAGCATTCCCATTACCTAAAAATTGAGAGAATCCTCCAAGACAAAGACCTTCTGAGTTCCGAAATATACCTCCTGCTGCAGCTTTATTAGGGTTTTTGATAGCAGCACCATCCGTATTGATTTTGATCCAAGAATGCAAAGGAGGAGTCCAGATGATTTCTTTAGTTATAGGAGCTTTGGGTGGTCGGATAAAAACGCTTCCTTCTTTGGATTAAAAACAGAGAATTCTAGTAACAATGTTGTGATTCATTGTTTACGGCACAAAAGTTAAGTTTAGATTGCAAAGGTGTATTTTGTTAGATAATTCGTTATTGAACTTAATTAGGTTTTGGGTACGAACCTCGGTGGATGTGTTCAACTTAACAATTTTGATATTCTTTGAGCTAGATTTTACCGTTAATCTTTTTATGTTTTACTATATCTTCTTTGTAACTCTTATTTTCATAAATTATGTTATTCATTATTACAATACAAAACTCTATAAGTATATTTCTCATGAATACTCTTACTCTTTCTTTCTTATCGATCCTTATCATCTTTATCCCTATGATTTCATGATTCATAATATGTTATCAGAGTGATACTCGAGTGATGAAGATTTTGCTTCCCCTTATGATTCTAAAAACTATGAAGAAGATTAATCTAATGATGATGAAGTTCTCTCAACACTTCTCCAATTATGGAATCTTCTGCTTCGCAAAATCCAATTGTTTTCAGCAGCTTCGAAAATCCGATCATTCTAGTTTTTAGCACTTCAATCGCACCTGAATCTGATAGATTCTCCATCAATATTGGGGGAGATATCTTGTTTCCTTGGTGATTCTTGTTGCAACTACGTTGATTTCTGAAACCAATCAAGAAATGAAAGAATCGATCAAGTGTTCAAGCCTCCACTTCTATGATCAAGCGTAAACACAACGACAAAGTCGGTCGATTCTCGCAAAATATGTTGTATTTTATGGATTAACCTTAGTCAATAATTGAAATAATATATTATTATATCAACTATAAAATTTAATTATACAATATTGCACTGAATAAAAGGATATTTATTAATGGGTTGTAATTAGAAACGGGTCGTGATGGGTTGTGACGTTTCTCACAGTAAGCATGTTGAGAGGTCCCTCTACCTACTGATCCTTATATATACCGACTATCCCATTAGGTCATATACTTCTTCAAGGCACTCTCATTCTAAAGCATCAAGAAGGGAGAGAAGAGTCTCTCAACTCTACTCCGCTCATGACTCTTCTTACAACATCATTCAATTGTCATCATGATCAAGGTACAAGTTTACAGTATTCTATGATATGCCATAATCTTGTATTGGGCTATCTCTGTTAATATATCTTTTAAGATAAGCACATCAATAAAGGTGAAAAACTTTCTGATTTGCTAATGTGTTTGTTGAATGGCATCAATTCCTTTTTTGCATCATAGTTTTTTTTTTTTATCTCAGCAGAACAAATTCATTTTGTTTCCTTTTCATTGCGATGATGCTATCACTGAACTATCATTCTTTCAAATCATCGCACTTCATTTTTTATCCCAAATTAACAAACTTATTCCAACCACTCTAACTAATTTGGTGTTCAACCAAAAGGTAAAGTGTGAATAAAAGAATTGGTTTTTAACATCTCTCTAAAACATCCTTCTTTCCCTTCTCTCTAGCTTACCAAACCTCCCACCATCTTTAACCTTCCTCCTTCTCCTTTAATCCAAACAAAGGTTCCACCATGTAGCCTCTTAGATGATGGTGGTGCGATGGGTTTCCATCCACGCACCACTGGCGCCCCCTCTCCTGGCCGCCGTTTCCTTCTTTCCAGATCTATTTTCTTTCAGATCCGAGTTTGATCTTGTGGTTAGACCGATCTCCTTTTCTGGTTTGGGGTGGCAGTGCTAGGTGGCGGCGCCATCGTTTGTGTCGCCGGTGGTTTTTGTAGATCATGTCCAGCCGACGATGCTCCTTGTTACAGGTTCCTTTTAGGGTTGTTGTACATCTCCTTCCGGCGCGATTAAACCTCCTTCGTTGAGCTCTCTTTGGTGCCTGGAAGTCGCAAGGTTCGTGGTGGGTGAGGGTGGTTCGTGCAGCGGTCGTTGATGTCTGCTCCAGGTTGCTGTCAGTTTGGTTTGGTGACAGAGACATCTCGGTGGTTTTGTGTTTTTCACCGGTTGTGTTTCGTTTCGTCGGTTGTCGTTTGTTTGTCGTTGACTGGCTTTTGTTTTTGCAGGTCTCCGACATCCGTTGTTTTTTTTTTGTTCAGGGATTTGGTGGAGTTAGACCGGTGACCTTTTGCGGTGGATGAGATTCAAAAACCCGAAAGGGTATGTTACTCTGTGTCTTAAAAACTTGAAAGGGTCAGGTTCTTTAAACCCGAAAGGGTCGGGTTACTTCAACCCGAAAGGGTCAGTTACTAACTTGTTGTGTTTGGTGGTTCTTGTTTGCCTACACGCTCGTTTTGATGGTCGAAAGAGCTTATCACTTGCTTCTTTGTTCAGGAAGTTGGCACTTGGATTTGTTACCGTGTGGACGGTCAGTCCATCGCCATGTTTTAACCCTCATTGTTGCTTGCACATTTTCACTCTTCATATTTTTTTTTTTAACTTAGTTTCACGCCCGTACGCGGGTTCGCTAGGTTGCGTTTGTGATTAGTGATTTTGTGTTAGAATAGAATAAGGTGGGTCCGCTTGATTTGTTAGTACACGATGTATTCTCGTTTGGGTTAATCCTGAGTCAGGTTTAATGTTCTCACAATCTCTGTATCTCGTTCTTTTTATTTTATATTATTTCCTTTTGCTTAAAAAAAAAAGGTAAAGTGTAACCAAAGATTATTCTACCTAAGAGTGACGATTCAATTGTAGATAAAGCTTATTAATCTATTCCCCAACTTATCAAACTCAAAATAAGCAGGATCAAACCTCAAATTTTTGTTGCTCGGTTTAAGAGTTATAAAAGCATGGATAAATATTTCACGGGTGCCAATCCAATATAGAAAGGACACCGTAAAAAACATTTAACCCAAACCCTTCATTGCCTAGTTGATTTAATATATTTTTTCTTAAAGAAAAAAATATATAAAGTACATAATTTTGTACCGAGAATAAAATATTACAGGAATATTATTATCAGAATAATTGATGGGTGTTTGATTTCATTGTCTCCTGCAATATCTATGTACATATATATAAAGTACATAATTTGCTACCGACATACACAATTGATGAAATAACCTTCTATCTCTCGTATCTCTTTTAATAATTTTCTATCTTTCTTTTTTAACATTTTTATCACATGATCCATAATACTTCTTTCTTTGACAAAAAAAATACTTATGAGTTATTGCTTCTAATAAGTGAGTGAGTTTTTTTTGTTTCTTTATAATTGAGTTATTGCTTAAACTAATAAAGTATTCAATTAGAACAATGAATTTTCGATCAAAGCTTATAACAAAGCAAATCAAGATTCCAACTTCAACTTAAAAAAAAAAACTTATATATGTATAATACCCAACACGCATAAAATATAAGTCCTAACTCAACTGACAAAAATGTCGAAATTGTTAGGCCAAATGTCTTAACCGGGATTTGAACCCCGATACCTCCACTTTATGTGTTTGAGTTTATGATAGTTTTGTCATCTCGTCTATTTAAAAAAAAAAGAGGGAATCCATAAAATAAATAAAATAAAAAACCAACAAAATTGAGAGGCATAAATCAAACGGGGTTCACCAGTCATGTATTTTGAGGATATTTGTTTGTGGTTATAAGATCAACCATTAAAACAAAATAGACGTGCTTGCATGTCAATAAGTTAGGGCTAAGGGGACATAATCTGGCAACAATAGAAAATAAATCTTTAGGCTTGGACTTACCGTATTAGATTTTCGAATTCGAAGGACATACATGAATGAGACCAACCTATAATATTGGATTTTCATTTCAACTATATTATCTACCACTAACTAGGAAGCAGATTTCCAAGGCAACCATGTCGCAACAAAATTGACTATTATTGTAGGAATGCACAAAATTTAAAAGAAAATTACTACTATTATTTACTTCTACTTTTTTTGTAAGAAAAGGACAAATTTTTCTGAACTTCGAATCTTTTGTCTACTACTCATGCTATAACAAACCAACCAAAAAATAATCTCATTTAAACTTTACCACTTATAAACAATTTTACTTCTCCATCTTTTAGATTTTTTTATTTCACTTTTTCATAAATAAGTAAAAGTCTTACTAAGAAATAAACAAAGCATTAGAAACTTCAAAACTTTAATTTGTAAAATAAAGAAATTTTAGTTTTAACATTTTAGCAAAATTTAATTTCGGTTTTTTAGTATAAGTATTTTTTTCGGTACAAGTTTTTTTTTGTCAAGTTGTGTAATAGTTAAAAATCCATCCATCAAAGTGAATAAAGAATTAATATGTGGATGAAACTTCTAATCCGTGCATACTACAACGCCCATGTCAATTGAGCTACACTAACGAAAACTTGATACAATTTTTTTAGTATAAGTTATTCATCTTTCAAAAAAAAAAAAAGTTCTTCAAAATAAAAAAAAGGACAAAACTTAGGTAAAATATCACATTCCGAAAATCTGAAATTTTAGTTTTTCAATACTTACCAAAAACTTAATTCAATTTTCTAAAAGTAGAAAAATTATCAGAGAAAACATGACCTTGATCGAAAGCTTGATTTGAATTGTTGAAACGTTTTGTTTTCTTTTTCAGAAAACACAACTTTCAGTTTTTGTAAACTTTTTTTTTTTGTTATAAAAAACTTATGTATTCTGAAAAACTAAATTTAAATTTTCTAAATTTTAAAAATTTTGGAGAAATAAAAATAGGGAATTTTAAAAAAAAAAATTGTGTTGGTGGAAGGGTTTATTTTAGATATATAAAAACCTTTGTTCTCGTGAGTTTAGCTCAGTTGGTTTGGACAATGCATAAAATATGCAAGGTCCGAGGTTCAAATTCCGGCCACCAAAAAAAAAAGATATATAAAAACCTTTGAACCGATGGATACTCTTATGTAGGATCAAAACACCCCGAGTTGCTCAAGACAAGTACACACATCTTTGGAAGATATCCTCCGATGAATTTGAGGAGGCCGCAAAGAAACAGGAGTGACTTAAATTGTAATACTAATCATCGAAAATATCTTTCAATAAATTTGAGGAGGCCTCGAAGAAACACAAGTAACCTAAACTGCAATTGAAGGCCTCTAAAATGAAATGTGTTGTTGACACACTAAAGAAGGCTGAAAAACACCAGTAAAAGACGTAAATGCTCTGACGACAGTTAACTATCGAAGAAAAGAACCGCCGGCAGTTAACTGCCGATGCGTCCTGAACATATGCAGAAACAGAAGCACAAACATATTAGTTTCATTGTTGTTCAAATTTCCTCCAACTTCTCTCCAATTCTAACCAAATACATTTTCATGGTTTGCAAGCCAATCAACCCGACATTATCACAAGTAAGTTGCATTAATCATTGTAATCATAATGTTAGTTTGTTAAGGTTTATTTTTAAAAAAAATTAGAGTAGTTTGCATGTGGTTAAGGTTGATTTTGAAATTGAACTTTTGGTAGATTGCATGTGTTTTTAAGATGTCATAGATGAATATAGTTGTTGTGAATGTTGTTTGAATGATTTTTAAGTACAATGTGGTTGGTGTCAAATGAACACAATTTGAATATGTTTAAAACTTTGCACACAAAGTGTTTGTCAAAATGCCGAAATGAGATTTGTATTGATTTTTTAGTTAGTTTATGTAGTTATAGATAATTGTAGTTGATGAGAATGATGTTTAGATTATGTTTAAGTTCAATGTGGTTTTGAATGGTATTTATATTATATTATGTATGTTGTTTAGAATGTGATGTGAATGATGTTTAGATTTTATGGTAATTTTCTTGGTTCAATGATGTTAATTTTTTTAAAATTTTGTGTAGATATATCTGACCAAGAGCAGGGGCAGTAATTGACCCATCGAAGTTGATATATGGTAAAGTTGTCGTGACTAGTAGCGTGAGGCGGGCAAGGGTAAACGCTCATATACCAAAGAGGGGAAGAGGTAGAGGTCGGAGGGAGAATGATGAAGGGACTTCTTAGGCTACACAGCCTGCAGAGTCATAGGTGGTTGACCCGACCCAGATGGAGTATCTGAATTATTAGGATCAGATACACGATGCCACAGATGGTGGTTATGACCAGCAGCATATTCCGGACAGCCCCAGCGACGTTACCTGATCAGGCTCCCTTTCTTGGAGGACTGGAAGATACATCTTTGTTGGCCTCTTATGCCAACCATGTTGCATTACCGCTCTGGTATAATTCAAATAACATAAGTGTTATTTTTAATTGTCTAAAATTACCATATGCAACAAAATTTAAATGTTTTAATTTTTTTTATATGTGTTTTTGTATAAATATTATATCAACTTTTATATGTGTGTTGTATTTATCTAAGTTCTTATTAAATATTATATCAACTTTTACTTTTTTTTATGTTTTAAATTGGTGCGCGAAATTTAATTTTAAAATGTTGCGCGTAATATAAATTGAAATTACACGTGCATGCCAATTTAAATATTTTAATTTTTTTTATGTGTTTTTTAAAGTTTTAAATGTGTTATGTCTTAAATTAGAAATATGTGCGCCAATTTAAATTTATGATTTTTATTTTTAAATGTGTTATGTTTTATTTTTTATTTAAATGTTTACATTGTTTAAAATATGTTTTTTTTTTATTATTTCAGGTTCGTAAGGTGCGTTACGTAAAGCGATTAATCATGGGGCTAAGATTTTGAATCTTCGACGTGCACCCAATAATTAGAATTGGTTTTATGGTCCGCTTAGGGCGAGCGGGCTACATGATTTGGTTTACACGGGCTATGCCACTGTGCCTCATGTTTTGCTGATGACTTTATGCGAGAGGCGGCATACCGAGACCAGCAGTTTTCACATGCCCTTGGGGGAGATGACCGTTAATTTGGATGATGTCGCATGTCTTTTGCATATTCCGATTGAAGGGTGAATGTTGAGCCATCCAAAGAAGATGTCTCGGGCTGATGGAGCAGAATTGATGGTGAGACACTTAGGTGTGACGTAGGCAGAATTGCAATGAAGAGTATGGTGGTTACATTAGTTATAAGGCGTTGAGGGAGTATTATGAGGGCTACCTCGATGCTGCTACCAGATTGTCAGATCCAGCAAATCCAGGGAATCCACTTGAGCTAGAAAGGGTTAGGACTGCTTGTGTGAAGTGTTACCTCTTGTACTTGGTTGGATGCTTGTTGTTTGGTGATAAAAGCAACAAACGCATCAAGTTGGTCTATCTGACGACTATGGAGGACTGCTACCCGGAGATGCGTAATTATTCTTAGGGAGGGATAACATTTGCATACCTATACCACTGTCTAGCTGATGCCTCTTTGCCTGGAGACAGAGCTCTTGGGGGAAGCGTTATACTGCTCACTGTAAGAAATTGTCACATTTCAACCTTAACTTTATTGATTTATTTTATTTTTCGTGCGTAATAACTTATAAATGTGATTTATTTGGTTTGTGCAGGGATGTTTTTTGGCCCATTTTCCTGGCCTTTACAGTGTTGATCCAAATCCCAAATATATGGAAAACTATTCGGTTGCGACGAAGTGGGCGTTACAGAAGGGTCATGGAGAGGGGGTGATGTATCGCTCATTGCTTGATCGTATGCAGTTTGATGGCGTTACCTGAAGGTCGTACGAAGAGCACGGTGAGATCCAGGGTTTTGAGGAGATTTTATGGTATTTAGGTTGGGTTACGTGCGGTGTTGTTAGGGTGTACCGTTACTTTCCTGAGAGAGTTAGGCGGCAGTACAGATATGTCAAGAACGTCCTTAGACATCTTATGGATGTTGTTGAGCTGCAATCGGATCAGATTGTGCAGGCATTCCTTGACTTTCGTACTTACACGATTAAGGAGCCTGATTAGGGTGAGCCAGCAGGACATGAGACATGGCGGATGGAGGATGGCTATGTACTATCGTCGCGTCATTTTTCAGAGGTCAAGGCTATTTGATTAGCGTTTGACTCACTATTTTTTCACGACTGAACTTTTAATTAACTTTTCAAAAGAATGGGAAAAAGTTCAAACACCATTTTAAAAGATTAAGGGTTCGGGGGTTAGT
>Ga0228710_1003268_pt1 | contig 25856 bp, 13 predicted proteins | sample MedpolnodulmetaG_FD_177995 | JGI IMG/M metagenome (GOLD analysis project Ga0228710, IMG submission 177995) | Root nodule microbial communities from Medicago polymorpha collected in Santa Monica, California, United States - pink nodules | ecosystem: Host-associated > Plants > Roots > Nodule...
TCTTGTCAACTTCTGTGAAAAGACTTAAGTGCAAACATCAGTAGATCACTATTCATAAAACTTAGTGTTTATTCCATAAGGTTTGTTATCATTAAAACATTCATCAAAAAGATTTTTGTTTCAACAGTTTCCTCCATGTACGGCTTCTGTTCTTTGTATCTTTGCAAACTCAAATCTCAATTAATTCTGTTTTGTGTTTCCATCATTTCACCATGGAGAAAACCGAGATTGTGACACCCATTACAACCACCTTTACTGGATCAAACTACAACCTTTGGGTTCAAGGAATGAAGAGTTTTCTGATAAGCCGCAAGCTTTGGCGTATCTTAACTGCAGATATCGCCAAGCCAATCCGAGAAGACAAAGAAACTGCTACCAAATTTGTTGACCTTCTTGAGGATTGGGACAGCAAAAACCACCATATCATCACGTGGCTGCGCAATACTTCAGTTCCGTATATTCATATCCAATTTTCTAAGTATGATTCTGCAAAAGAAACCCCCCTCCTTCTCTTAATGATTATCATTGTTATTCTGCTATTGCAACCATTCATGAACCCTCTTCTTATCGTGAAGCAAATACTAACCCCATTTGGCAGCAAGCTATGGCTGAAGAAATTCAAGCTTTAGAGAAGACACATACTTGGGATTTAGTTGAACTCCCTACGGACAAGATTCATATTAGGTGCAAATGGGTCTATAAAATTAAGACTCATTCTGATGGAATTGTTGAACGTCACAAAGCTCGCCTAGTGGCCAAAGGGTATACTCAAGAATACGAGATAGATTATGAAGAAATGTTTGCTCCAGTAGCTCGAATGACATATGTTCGTAGTCTCTTGGCTATCGCAGCGGTTCGTAAATGGAAGCTCTTTCGGATGGATGTCAAAAATTCCTTCCTTCACGGTGATTTGACAGAGGAAGTTTATATGCATCCTCCTCCTAGTTATCATTCTCCTCATAAGGTTTGCAAGCTTCGAAAAGCATTATATGGTTTGAAACAAGCTCCTAGAGCCTGATTTTCCAAGTTTAGTTCCACTCTTACACATTTTGGCTTTCTCTCTAGTCCACATTATTCTGCTTTATTTACTCGACGAACTGATAGTGGTATTGTAATTTTGCTTCTTTATGTGGATGATATGATCATCACTGGAGATGATAGGTCGGGAATTTCTGCATTACAAAGTTATCTCAGTCAACATTTTGAAATGAAAGACCTTGGTTCTCTTAACTATTTTTTGGGGCTTCAAGTTTTTGAAGATCGAAAAGGCTATTATCTCTCCCAAGCAGAGTATGCCTCTGACTTGATTTCTAAAGCCGGTTTTGTAGGGATGAGTTAGGCCTCGATATTCGTCACATGGTATCAAAGCCTATCGGGTCCATCGTTGGGCTTCCTGCATCGTCCACGCTTCAGGCCCATTGGACAGGGCTGAAGCGTGAGGAGGTGTGTTAGCGGCCAACACTCGGTGGGATTTATTCCCACATCAGATAGATAGGATTCTTTTGAGAAGAGATTATAAAGAGAAGGCATTCCTCACTGTACAAGCCGGTTTTGTAAGGATGGGTTAGGTCTCGATATTCGTTACAAATGGAATATCATTATATTCCATTCTATTCCATCTCAAACCACTAATCCAAACAGAGCCTAAAGGGTGAACATAGAGCAAGAGTTCCGATCACTGGCTTGGAACGGTCATACTCTGACAACATGAGGACAAGATGGTATCACACATTGCTGAAACCTACAGGGGACACAAGCGCGAGGTTGGTGGGCTCAAATGGTCATCCTCAGGACAAACATTTAGCGAGTGGTGGTGAGGATGTTATTAACATACGGGATAGGTATGTGGTTTCTTCAAATTCAACAACACGTTGCCTTAACAGATTTGAGAAACACAAAATTGTTGTCAGGGCACTGGATTGGTGTCGTTTTCAGAGTAATCTATTGGCTTCTGGTGGAGGGAATGGTGATCAATGCATTAAACAGGTGCAAGATTAAATTATGTTGACACGGGATCGCAAGGATGTGCTCTGTTGTGGAATAAGAAGAAACCACCTTATATATCCTCTGGAAGTATCTATCCTTCAATGGTGGAGCTCAATGGTCATACTTTGAGGGTGCTGCACATGACACAGAGTCCAATTGGATGAAACATTAAGATTTTGGAATGAGTGTGTGAATGTATGCATACAAGACCTCTGGATTTAACTACTGATGACTTTAATGGCCAAGATATAGTCATTTCAATAGGTTTTGTTCATATCTAAGCGGAAGAGACATGTCATGATGCATTTCCTAAATTTTGTGTGTTTGTATTTTGCATAACTAAAGTCTCACAGGCACTGGTCTTTTTCATGAAATTTCTCAAGTCCAGAAAAAATGTTTGTTTTACAAACTAATAAGCCGTTTGAATTTATTTATTAAGATTTTATGTAGATATAATTTTTGTTAGTGAGAACTTATGAATTAATTATTTACATTAAGTTAAAAAATCAGCCAATCCAAACGACTCTAGATAAGATAAGGGTTTTGTTAGATCACTTTGATGCACCCTCTGGGGACAGGACAAGCAATGCCATTAACAGGTGGAATCCTATTAACAGAGCAATTCATGTTCAATTTTATGCTCTCTTCTGCATTTCTGCTGTAAGTTCGATATTGTAAAATACAAACAGAACCTGTTAACCACCAAATCAGACAAATCATATCGACTTTGATCATCTAAGGCAATAATCCTCATAGATCACCATCTGAGTTCAATTTGGCATTCATCTTTATGTATGGTTTGACCTATCATCAATTCACAAAAGAATACGATCTTTTGACATTAGACCATCATACTCACAAAATTATTATTTTTTTAATTATAATTCTTTTCTCTCAAAAGCATCCCTTTTTGCAATGAAAACATGAAACCAAATTCCTAGCATTTTTAAAGAGTTGGATTCTTAATAGTATTGATGATACATTAGAACTTTTTTTTCTTGCTATTTATTTTTTTGTTCTTTTCACTTATTCATGTTATTTTTTTGTCCATACTTATAGAATAAAATAACAAAGCTCTAACAACAAAATTATAATTACTTTTGTGAAAAAATAATACAAAACAATCATTATAAACACTTTTTTCTCTTTAAAAAAAATTTAGTATTTTTTCCTAGGGGCCTCTCTTTATTTTCAGAACTGGACCACAAATTTCATAGGAAGAGTCTTGTCCTAATATATAATAAAATATATAATTAGAATATCTAAGTAATTAAAATGTAATTTATGTCCTTTGCAGATGCTGGCTTCTGCAGGTATACGAAGCTAGTGATATTTGTATATTTTCAATTAAAAACAACTAATTCATGTTATCATATACTCTTGCCATCTAGTGCCTACATAAAAAGCCATGTTATCTATTTTATGGTCAAAGTTTAGAGCATGGAACTCCAATGAAATCTTCTTCATTTCCCAAAATAAATGGCAATGTTTATTACTATACTTTTAGAGTAAATACATGATATAAATACATATATTTTGAAAATTTAAAACTTTAATTAGGTATTTATACACAAAAACTATAATATTTATGATGTCCATTACTTTTAAAAAATAAAGAGGATGTCTGCTCTTCTTCAACTAGTTTTTGCTCGACATACTTACTATGCCAACTCAACTTTAAGAAGAATTGCAACATTTTTATCCTTATTAGAAAGTAACAAAAGCATAAAGTGGACCCCATCTACAAGATTTTATTTAACTCCGCATTGATGACACCATCATGTTCTCTCTTCACATGGGTGTTTGGCAAAATTATTTATTTATTCTAAAGAACAATGCGTTAGTGTTCTAGCATGACAACTGTTCATCGTGATGGCAAAAAAAATGAATGTGCTCCAATGCTATAGAATGGTTTTTAACTTTGAAGAACCAAGCCTTGAAGATGCCCTTAATGTTATCAATAACTGTTTTTTTAAAGTGAAACAGTTCAGCTTAGTGAATGAGAATAAAGCTCTATACGTGATTGATAAATGATATTGTATTACAAAAACAAAGTAAATTTAACATGTGAATGCTTACACATCTAAGTGAACAGGGATAAATGGAGCAAAGATGGACTCGTTTATGAGACAAAATGATTAGGTATATTTGAGATTAAGACAAATTATTGTTAATTTTTTTTTCTTTCTTAATTGCAATTTTGTTCACCTTATCTGTACCTACTCCAAAATTGTTAATGTTTTGCTGAAATGAACTCTTTTCATTTCAATTAAAATAGAATCTGTAATACAACTCAACAAATACTCAAAAATATGGAAAGTATGCAAGTGTGGAGGCGTGGAGCCACCACCGCTTAACTTTCCTTTGCCTCCTTACAAACTGAAACACAAAACCTTTGAATAGTTGCTCTATACACAGCAAAATTAGAGGTTTAAGAGTGCACACCATTGCAAAAATCATGCATTTAAGTTCAAGATCTTTAACACAAAAACCTCTTCATGTTCAGCTACTATTATCATATCTTGAATAAAACTGGATTTATCTACCCCAATTGACCTCAAAAATAAGTGCAAACAAACTTAATTGATCCTTTTGATGAGTAAAACTGTAGTTTATAAATATAGACTTATGCAGTTTGTGAAGGCTTTTCTTCTTTTTTTTATTACTTCATTTTAAGACTAATTCTCATGTATCATGCATCAACATTAAGAAAAATCTTTCATCATATTCAGACAAAACTGCAAAACAATATCCTCGTTTTACATGTGAAAAACACTCTAACCTAACCATCTAAATCTAAATGTTGCAATGCCCAGAAAAATGTTGGGATAAAACATTATACCGGGCAAAGATTATTCGTATTACAAAAAATATCAAACATCTAACATCAACGACCTACGTGCACCATCAACAAAAAAAATTACACATAATTACATGTGCCATCCTATTATCTGATTCTACAAAACATGGTTTCTGAAAGTTTCAGTGCCGGTGAGAATGCTTCCGGCTGCCGTAAGTAACCTCTTTCGTTTCACCGCTCTTTATATGAATCATCCTTAAAGCAAAAGAAATGCCCCCAACAGAAGCCATAGCATAAAACGTTCTGTCCGGAGACAAAGCAAGACCAGAAAAATAAGACCAGTATCCAGCTATGAGATAGACAATGTATAGTCTAACATTGCGGATGGGGACCCCAGGGATAGACAAGAAGAACGAATTGAACTCGGGCTTCGAATTGCAAATGCCATGAAGTATAACACCAATGCTAAGTACTGAATCCAAGAGCCATGGGAGGCTCTCACCCATAGCCAGTCTCTACAAAATTGATAATCAAAAAATATTAAAAACAAAAGAGAGAATATGCCCTGCATGAAGGGTAAAATCTAGATATTGCAATCATATAGGAACTCTGTTTTCTTTTTAATAGAAGTGTGGTTAATTCACAATACCATGCTTCCATGCAAAGGAGTTTAAACTTTTCACATATAACTTGATTTCATTTCAACATCAAATGTATTGTATTATTCATACCCAAAGTGATGAAAAATGCCGTGCAGAATCAAGTTCATAGGAACACAATTCATCTTCTTTAAAGGGGAGAAAAGGCATAAGGGAAATTAAAAGGAAAGCGAAACTAAGCCATTCATATTCAACCAGAATAATAATCGATTAAATCATGTTTCTTGAAGAGTGTTGGTATCTAAGTATATAGCCACAAAGAGAGAAACAAAATCATACATTTATGAGAGAAGCAAAATCATACATAAAATTCTGGGCCAGAGATGTTATTTTATTGGGTCGTTAATAAATAGTCGGGTTTCAGAATGTTAATGTGAAAAGAATTGATAAATCTTATACCTGAAACCAAGCTACAACAGATGGGGCAAACATCATTGTTGCAAGAAGATGCAATATCAACAAACCATGGCGATGGTGAAACACATCTAATTGTGCTTCACCATAACTTTTTGATGAATCTGGACTGTTGGAGTTGTCTTCTGAAGGAAAAGTTCGGTTAAAACTACCATCAAAATTGTACTTCTGTCTTTCAGACACCTTATAATCACCCCCATTACAATCGATAGTTTCATTATTTTGTTCATGGCTACGGCATGATGCTGTCAGGAAACTGCTACAGAAATAAAAGGAAATTTTCAGTCACAGTGGTCATACATATTCATGTCCATGACAAGCAAAAAGGAATTTTGACTAAACCCTGAACCCTAAACAATACTACAATTAGCATTGCCATTTCCTACAAGCATGCAAACTTAATTAAAAATTTCATATGCAAATTGATTAAACCATTCGTCATTCCTCAGAGATTAAAAATGGTATTAAGACATTTTGAACTGATATTGCAATATGACAGCAGAGCAGTGACATAGGAAACAGAAAAGAACCTAGCAGTCATATAACATAATCTCTAAACCACCACCAACACAAAGAAAACAAATACAAGTAGTATTCGCATACATGGAGATTTAAGAACTATCAAAATTGATCACATGTACACACTTTGCAGCAACAATTATAGCCAAATGTGATAAATGAAAATATACCTGCATAATGCATTGTGACAGCAGAAAAAATGAGCAAAGAGAAGTATAAGGAGACCAAAGGATGGGTGAACCAAGCATGCCAAAACCATTGCAGTGAGTGATATAACAAGTACTGGATTTGCTCTTAGAACCCGAATCACCTGTTTAATGTAATCACCCGTGTGCAATGGTTAATGCAATGAACTTGAAGAACAAAATAAAACAAAGGATCATCAAATCTACTACTAGCAGAAGTACCCTTCCCTCTTCTACTTTTAACTTCAATTAGTTTATCCATTCACTCAAAAAGATGGTAGATTGCACAAATAAGTTAGTACTTTACCTTAAGAGAAAAGAAGCTAGAAGAACGGTTACAAAACCTTTGAAGAAATAGAAATGGTACATTTTGTTTCCACATTTGCCACCTGCAGCAAAAGTGACATTTATCATTAGATTTGCAGCAGTATGATCCAGTTGATTTATTAGAAAACTAATACACCTCTGCGAAGAGTTAAAAGAATAAATCTAAATATTCACACAAAATGTGATTCGCTAAACCAGATTGCTGTTAGGATCAAGGCTATCCTGCTTGACTTTAGAATACATGAATCAGTAGCAAAATTTAGGGTGGTAACCATCAGTCTACTAACCTTGTCTTGATGAAAATATGTGTAACAGCAGCCACGAAGAATACCAAGTGTGATAACAAAATTAGAATGGCTATAAATCCGTTTGCAAAGATATAACAAATTAGGGAGATGCTGGTGAAGCTAGCAAAAGGAGGTAATGGTTGAGACATAAAGAAGGAATGGAACAACGCAAATAAAATAGGTAGAACGGCTAGCGGAAAGAAATGCGACATTAGTGTCAAATTGGATTCCACAGCAGTCAGCATTGACGGTATCCGTAGATTATTATCCCAAGAATATGCTTGCTGCATAAGAGCAAAGAAAACTACGGCAATAGAGAAACCAACAATCTGCATGAACAACATTACATTAACAAAATTAGCCAGCATAAATTGGCACATATGTAAAAGCATGATGGATATGGAGATATGAAGAAACAAGCAAATATTAAGTTTGTGTGGATCATATGCATGAAAGAATGTGTTTTCGTAAATACTCAAAAACACATATTATACAAAAATAATAAAAAATTGTCAATGGAAATACAATAGTATATATATTCTTGAAACAAACCAGAATATTGGAAGTAAAAATTATTAAATAAAATTCAAGATAAGCAATTGTGAGAATAAGGGTTACAGAAACTCATTACCTTCGAACTATACAATAGCAGAAACCTACTTGCAGCAGCACCAACAGAAATTGAAATGCTACTTTTATAAGAACAATGTGGGTCAACCTGTAAAATATCATGGAGAAAGTCAACAAAAATGATTATAATCTCTGGCAGAATGCTTGTAATTTAAATTTGGTATGTTGTCATCTCTCCACAAACTACTATGATGGATGACATATTGCTTTGCTTTTTTGGTTCAAGAATTAAAGGGGAAAAACTGTTCACTTCAGTTTATTGGGTGATTCATACCAGCATAAGAACAATGGTTTTATCAGATTGCTGAGTGGAACTCCACTGTGCTGGTGAGGAATCAACAAGAATTGTTTCACTATTCAAATTTGGGTATATATGAAGTCCAGATATGTCATCCCAAGCAAGTGCAACAGGTGGAAAACAGCGCAATTTACAGAGCCCTGAAATACCAAGCTATAGTTGTTAACAAATAAAGTCATTGTGGAAATATAATAATCACAAATAAGTAATGCATTCTACTAAAATCAGAATTGTTGATCATGTTCAACATAATAGCCAAATAATCATAATTGAAGATGAAATCTTTCAGTAATAGTTTTATTTAAACTGTTTGCAAAAATATGAAGCAACCCCTCATTCTTGATAGCTCTGAACAATTTCTAAATTCTCCATGAAAGTCTACCAACAATGCCCAGAAAGAACTCCGATAATAGTTGATAGAAATCGGTATCTAAATACTGGAAAATTAGGAAGAATTCCTCCTTATTAAAGAACGATGATAGAGCTTTGAGGGTCAGTTCACCTCCCAACGCCGAAAGGCCCTAAATCCCTCAAATGACAAGATGCCCACCCTCCAATCCTACCTACCTTTTACTGGAGGGGAAGACTTCCTCTTGGTTACAACAGAATGATATACCTACCTCTCAATACCAAACGGCCCTAAACAACAGAAATGACAAGATGCCCACTCTCTCATCCCTCCTACCTATTTATAGGCGAAAAGCCTTCTTTGAAGATGTTAATAGGCATGAAATTAAAGCTTCTAGGAAGGAGATTGGTTCTAAAATATGGGGTAGGATAGTCTTTTGACATTTAGAGGCAGATACTTTAATATGGAAAACAGGGATATAAATTTCATATTCGCCCATTTTGTCAAATAACTAAGAAACTTGTGGCTCAAACTTCTTGTTTTCATTGTCATTCATCTTCCTCCTCTTGGAAGTTTCTCGAAGCCAAGAAAGTTGTATGTAATTTGAATAATTGAGACCTTTTAATTCAGTTGAAAGAAACTGAATTACCCTTCTTAGATTCTTTTTTTTTTTTTAATGGAAAATGTTAGTATGTTAATTGTTAAGTTAGTTTTTTTTCTCCTTGCCAGGAATTGAACCCTAGACCTCCAATTCCTTAACCTTTCTTTGATTGTTGACTTCGAAATTTGCAAATAATATTAGTTTGTGACATCTAATTTGTTCTTGATTTGAATTTAGAATTGTGATGAGAATTAAGTTTATTGCTCCAATTTTCATTTATATAACAAAACAAAAGCCAGATGGATTGATAACCTAGGTTAATAGAATTATTTGTTTGAAATTAACATAAACAAATAAGAGTTGTGTGATTACAAATTTATGTTAATTGTTTACTGAACCCTGGGTGACAGCCAAGTAAAATTTTAGAATTAAGTATTCAATTGCATTTCAGTGGTCCCTTCAGTCGGTCAATATGAATAGGTTCCATGGATTAATTGCTTTATTAATTGCATTTGTTATTCTTTTTCCATCTTTTTTAGATTGGAACCTACAGAATACACCAAATCCACTAATATAATAAAACTGGTGACCTAATAAATCTAAAACCCTAATCCTAACAGTAACGAAGCATTGCTGTTTGATGAACATTCAGACATGTTAATTTGGAAAAATTAATGAGATCACTCTGTTAAACTTGTTTATAAATACATCCACTTGGTCTCCTCCAAATGTATTATAATAATCCCTACACATAACATACATCTCCATGACCTACAAAATGGATTTATACTGTTTTTAGCAGATGCCTGTTGAAGTGTTTTCCATACAATGAATATACAAATGTCATAAAATTTTGAAAACATGCACGCCAAGTATAATATCATCACAAAATAAAATTCTAAGAAATTGGCCAACTGGAAGTGGAATAGAATTCTTACTACTACTTTCAAGGTCTCCAGCTTCTTCTTCTGGAAGTCCAGAGTTTCTAATTCCACAACCAACAGTATTCATAGACAAAGTGATAGGAAGAAGGCCCAAGCTAATGGAAAATGATAATTTAACAGCTAGAGGATGGGCTTCTTCCAACAGCAGCTCCTGCACAGCATGCCAAAATTAAGATTTAAACACTGAAAAAAAAATCTTAACTAATTGTTACATCCATTTGCATACACTTGAGATTTAGGAACAAATGTTAATATCATAACAGTAAATTTCACTAGATTTGTAAATAAACTATTTATATTTACATCTTTTGTAACTATATCCAGAGTTAAATATTTGTAAATAAACTACATGTAATTTAATAAGACAAAAGGAGGGATATTTGGTTAATAACAGTACATTGTTGTATTTTCAAAAAAAAAAAAACAGTACATTGTTGTAATTCTGCAATGTTACTAGAAAGTATCAATGGAAAATACTCAAACTAAATAAGCTGTGTCTTTTGAACTGCTTTCTAACAATCAGTTACATAAGAACAATGAGCATTGGTCTTGCAGTGATAAATATTCATAAATAGAAGCGAATAAAATAGCAATGAAGTGTGTAGGTCAGTCAATACTACATGAAAATAACAACCTTTTGAGAGTAGGTAGATTGGAGCAGAAACCATGGAGATAAATCCTTATTTCCTTCCTCTGGTTTAAAGAACTGTCCAACTGCCATGGATGCCGCTGGTGGTGGTCTTCCTGAAACAGACTGAGCACTAAGTTGTCACTCTAGATGTACAAATAAGGATTCAACGTTCAACTAGAAATACAACATAGGAAATTCGTCATTTTTATTAAAGGATTTTTAATGTATTATATTATTTCTTAGAAATTAAAGTAATTTGGAGAAAAAGTAGTGTTATATATTTTGGTCCCTATATGATTGACAAATTTGATTTTGATGCCCACAAAAAGTAAATTTGTTTATAGTCCCTAAAATACAATTATTGCGTGCTTCTGAATGGGACTACAAATGCGCTATAATTGTAAATATAGGGAAACAAATAAACTTTTAGTACAATACTCAAATTTGTCAATTTTATCAACAACAAACCTAAATTCTGAAAACCACTAAGATGGTAAATAATTATGCATCTCTTGATATTTAAAGGAGATCAATTTCAATATTGTACCGGACGAGGTGCAACTGAGATTGTTAAATATCTGAACCCATGCATATCTTCAGGTCCTAACCAGAATACAGCAGATGGAGGAGGTTGCTCGGTTTGACTGCCAGGTTCAGGCTGTAAGAGTATTGTATATTCAAATTTATGAGTAAGCATATCAAAATAATTAAACTTCCACAGATTATCAGAAATAAAGATTATGACCTCGGTAGTTATAATTGCAATGTACTAAAACACTAATTCCAACAATAAATAATTCAAAAAGGCATAAAATACCTGCCGTGGTGCTGGGCCTGAGGGAATACGCATCATTTTAGATGTTACTTCCATAACCCTATCATTGAGAGGTAAACTTGAAGCAGATTTCCCCTTTTCAGGCCACAAATGAAGTCTGATTCCCGAACATGGCTCAAGATTGGTCACTAACACAAAATGACTTTTTCCATTTGAACCCTGCATATCCAGATTAAAAGAATGAAAAACTGCACCTACGAATAATTATCTATGATGTAAAATAGAAATTTAAACATTCGAAAAATCAGGAATTCTTGGAGCTAAGAAAATGATTAGAATAGAAATTGATTGAAGTCAGTCATGCTCATGCTTAAACAAAAACATTATACCTTCGGGACACAAATATCTTTCTTCTTCTACTTCAAATTTAGCAATGCTCAATAAAATTAACATTAGATTTATTTGAAGTTCAACGACTAATATAAAGATAGACTATGCAGGACGTGGAGTGCCTACTGAGATGTTATTTTGATTAAATATCTCCGTTGACGAATAGAACTTGCCAAAACAATCAATTACAGTAATTTTTCTATAGTTGTTACTGAGCGATAGTGCTCTACTTACTAATGACAGGAAACAAAAAAGAATAGTACAGATAAATTTTATGAATCAGGTCTCTACAGTCTACATAAATTCCCACATATAACTGCTGACAAGCCAACAGACTCCTCCGTGAGCTCACACACCCTGCTTCTGACCAGATGGGACAGTCATTCGTTCCTCTTTGTTCAACTTAGAATCCTCTATTAAACCAGTCGACACCAAGCTCATGGTTGTACTATTTGCCCGGCCTATGCTAAGTTTTCTGTTTCTAAAACCCTATTTTTCTACCAATTTGGACATAAATGACAGCATGGACTCTCTTAGTAAGCCCTGTGGTACTTGTTCTATAGTCATGACTGGTAAGAGCTTTTGCTCTCAATCCTTTAAAGCACCTAGTAAACATGGATGCAAGATAGTTGGTGCCACTGACCATATGACTTTTCATTCTACAACCCTTCACTCTTTTTTACAATTGAAGAATGTGGTCCATGTCCCTAAACTCACAAATAACTTGAACTCTAGTCGTAACTTTGCTAAAGAACAAAATGTAGAAGTAATACTTTTCTCGTCTTTTAGGATCTGGCCACCAGAAGGAATGGACAAATTTTTAAATTGTGGTTGCGGTTAGGACTGGACAAAAACCCGAGGTCTGTCCGAAACCAAATTATCCGTTGAACAAATGAGTGTCTCGGGAGGTTCAAATCGGGTAAGCGGGTAAACGGTTCCCTTAATTCAGTTAACAACGGATAATAATGGTCGGAAACAGGCTTGAATTTTGCACCCATTGAAATCCGAAACCCGACCATGGCTCTAACAGGTCCTGTATTTAAATGCTATTAGCAGTCTAGTACACATATTGGACAAGAAAGAAGTGATGATGGCAAGTTACTTTTTCTCCTCTATTTTTATGATACCAAAGCCATATACTCACATCTCACTCACACACGTCTCATCTCTCTTAGTTTTGTACTGGTGGCACTATTTTTTTTTAGAATAATACCCCATAATTATAATTATGTATTGTAGTATTATTTTTGTTGAGAAACTCTACAATTAGAGTATTTTATTTATTATTACTTCACTCATAGATAGTTGTTCTCATCTCTCTTCTGTTTTTTCAATATTTTGTTCTACTCTCTCTTCCTTCCAACATTTGAAGACCAACTTTCTTTGTTATTATCTAAATAAAAAGCCACAGGTTACCATGTTTGCTCATCAATGGCAATATTCAACTGTTACTTGTCTCAACAAACAAAGTATTTATTCCATGAAATCTTCCTCTTCCACCCATTCTCCGTTTTTTCTTTCCCAATCGTACACAAAAGACGAGCAACACAATGGTCAGCTTCTTCTTTCTTATTGTTTATGGTAAACCGAGTGAACCCAACCGATCCAAACCGTTACCCGACAGAACCGTTATTCGACCAAACCGAGTATCTAAACGGATGGGAATGGGATGAAAAATACCAACCGCGGTTTCGATCGGATTGACGTTTTTGGTCCGTCACCGACTGAAACCGACCATTTGTCAACCCCTGGTTGCAGTTATGAAGTGTTCCTTGATATTACAGAAAATATCTGATAAATGCGGCTTTGATTGCACTCGTACCCTCACCTCAGACTTAAAATCCCTTACACCATACCTATACCTAGTAACAATACTGTACCCATGTCTATACAATATTATTAGGAGTCCAGTATATGTATAAACATCAGATAGTATATTGTATTTTGTAGCACATCATTTCACAGACCTCATTCAAATATTATATTCGATTATTGAAAGTTTGTTTGCTCTTTTTCTCCTTCTCTACAAAAATTCCTATCATTTCGATAGCGGTTTTCCGCTTTATATATTGAATACATTAGATATTGTACTGTTAAAAAAACAAATAGACTAAACAAATACCAATTTTTGTATGTCCAACCATCGCCTTCGACCATCCATTGCTAATACAGTAACCTCATTTATCTGAATGTATAGGTCTCTGTCAAGGCCCCCATCATTCCAATGAATATTGTGAGGACAGATAACTGACCTGTGCTTTTGAGGTCCTGCAGCAATTACATGATTTAAATGTATAAATTTTCACAATGTGGTAGGTTGTGATCAAATTATTGAGATATGCCAAAGATTAAAATCAAAAAGAAATTTAAAGAAACATACAGTCAAAAGCACCAAGTAACAAAAGTAATCATTTTTGTATGGAATAAAATATTTCAAAAGAGTGGTTCATTGCACCTTTAGCTATGACAATCACAAATGGTAAACATACACAAGAGACTGAAAGTTATACCGCTATAAACCAAACTGATCTGTTACAGAAGAAAGTACATGGAAATAACAGAACGCTGCCTTCAGTCCAGTACCCACAGATAAAGCATAATTTAACTTATATATTATGAGCATATGCTTCAACAGCCCTATGCAATATAATCTACCAGAATAATTATGAGATGATTAGAGAAAGATAGTCATTGAAATTTCAAACCAAGTTAAATACAAGAATTCAAGACTAGATTGGAAGTAATTAATCATAGGATACATGATAACAAAATTAGGAACATCAGAATATAATACCAGAGTCATCTTTTGTATTCTGGTCAGGAATGTTGATAGACTGTTTAGAAGAGGGTAATTGCATCATCCGGTTGAAATCATGTGATATTCCACTACGCAGCATTCTTGCAAAAACTTCAAGCCTCTTCCGAGAACCAGAAAGAGCTTGTCCAGTTCTGGCATCTGTCAAACTAAGAAGTGTATGTGATACCTACATAAGAATGTAAATGATAAAGAGCACATGAGAGGGAGAACCAAACTTTAGTATTTGACAAATGAAAAATCTCACTTACTTGGACAACCAGTTGATTACACCACATTATAGCCTGATGTTCCATTGACAACCACACATTTTTCATGGCTGTACTGCTGATCATGAAGCCATGTGTCGGCGGCACAATATTATCAAGTGATGTTAACTTTGACCTTACCTAAAGAAAAAAAGAACTGTAAACAACCATGCCAATGTTCATTTTTAGCAGTCATGTAAACTTTGAAATTATGTTAAACTGTGAAGTTCTGGACAGAAAAATGGAAATATGATTTTGTGAAACTGCATACAACTTGAGCATAGTGTGATGCCAGAATATTTTGATATAGTATTTCAAAACACACGTGGATGAAATAGTATTTTAATAATTACAAAATTCAAGTTACTATGTGATTTCGTTTCATTCCCCTCAGATTAGAGAGGAAGAAAAATAGTGGTAAATAATGGAATGGGATGGATGGTATTAGATACTATTCTATTCCATCCTTTTTTAAAATTTCCAAATAATGGAACACTCATCAAAATAAACGAATGCTTACTTTTGGTATAGTTATTATCCTAAGTCGTGATATGTTTTTTTTTTTTTTTGTATAATTGGTCAAATAAAAATAGAAATTTCTTTTTACAAATTTTGTTTTATTATTTATTAATACCTGTAGAGAGGAAGATAGTACAAAATTAATAATACCTGGTAATCATTATATGCACCAGAAATAGATACAACAACAACGTCAGAGAGTACTGGACTAGACACATATCGTCCTGTGTTAGTGGTTTTTGCCCTGTATCCTTCTCTCCATTCTGAATTTACACGTGCAAAGTAATGACCCAAGGAAGGCTGCATCGCCACAGGAGGTGATCTGAATAAAATACATGTATCTCGTCAAACATTTAAGCAGACAATAAAAATACAATAAGAATAAGGGAAAACAGAAGAGGGGGGAACACTATACTGATGTGGGGATGAAAGTGTAAGAATAGTTTGAACTGCTGATTTCCTAAGATGGGGATGGACAACAGCAGCTCTAGCAACAAAACCACCCATAGAGTGACCAACCAATATCACACTTTTGGGCAAGCTCCCAGAATTTGCAGCACCTTCTCTTGTTCGAGCATCGTAAGACACTTTATATTGATCCAAAATCTGCAGAAGAAGTTTCATCTTAAGTATTGAACGAAGTGATGAATTCAGGAATCACTGCCTCAAGCAATGTAAAATCAAGATAGTCAGATAAGTAAAAACTTCAGAGATAGCACCACATGAGGAAAGAAAGTAGTGCATGGCACAAGCCTAATAAGGCCTACGGTAAACAACTTGAAAGCAGAGAAGAATGTTGTTCAGCGCAACAACGTAGTCATCCAGTTATTTCTTACCACACATGATGATAGAAAACTGAAATCAATATAAAAAGTATGCCTGTACCAAGACATTGAATGACTAGAGGAAAATTTTAAGAGTGACCATTTAACCAAAATCAGTCTAACATGGCACATAATTCATTGGAGTTTAAGTCCACTGGTACACAATAACAAGAAACGGAGCTTCAGTTCTTGGAGTTTGTTCACTCCATTAACGAGAACAGACTGACAGCACATTGATGACAAGCACAATTTAAAACAAATCATCCATCTACAAACTATAAGAAAACAATTTCAATTCTAAATATTACAAGCAGGTCATATTTATCCAATATTCATGTTTCCTTGGGATATAACCTACATACAATCTCTAAAGGAAAAAAAGTGAGATACCTTGTGTATAGCATATACAACATATTCAGCGTGTTCTTCCAGAATTGCACCATCCATTGCAGAATGCTCACCTTCAAGATCAACGGCAAACCAATCTAGCCTGCTAGTATACTGGTTAGGTAACTGGAAACCGGATAAACTTATATCTGCATCTCCTTCTTCGGGTACTAGGGAAGCTTCTTGGTAAAATGAATACTCAAGGGGACCATTTTGATATGCCCTATCAGATTCTGCTGCCAAAGACCGCACCTATTATGTGTTCATAGAAATATAAAATTTTGGGCAAAAATAGTACCAAGAATGTTATAATAATAAAAAAAAAAATTATAGAATAACCTGAACAAACAATCATTATAAAATTTAAAACAATCATATTTCTCCACTTTTAGGAAGAAAAAAAATTAATTTTTCTTCTTATCCTGGTTTTTCAATTATTCTAATAAAAAAGGATGGCGAATTCTACTACCACGAGAAACTTAAAAATATCCGGATTTAAAACCATTTAAAAATAAATATGACCCTATATTCGATCAAATACCTTGGCCCAGCATGTGAGCAATTCCAAGGCTATGAAAATAGCTAGTTAGATATGCATATTTTTGTCTACATGTTAATCACACTACCTAATAAATAAAGCACTCAAGAATCAATCTCCTAAAACTAAACCAAATTCTTCCATAGGAATTAGAATGAATAATGAATAAATACCACAAATTCCTAAATAATCTTTAGATCATTAATTTAAATGAATGGTTTTAAATCGTGGTCTGCAACACCAATGTATTTGGGGTCTTGGCAGCGATCGCATCGCGGCTGCAATTGTGACCACAAAAGCAACCACATTTATCACAATTTTCAGCAATTCCAAGCACCGCAACATAACCGCAGCCACAATTTAAAACCTTGTCAAAATGATCCAGGTAATAATCATAAGTTCCCAATTTTAGCTGTTTGTTACTACCTACCAAATAACACAATATTTCCTAAACATGTCAAAATAGTTTGACCACTAACCATAAAACAAAACCAACTAACTACATCTAAATTCATAAAAGAAGAAAGAGGACCTTGCCTGTTTGTAGCTGCCGCCATTTCCCGGAATGAAAAGAACAGGCACACCACTAAGCTTTTTAACATGCTCCCTATAATCAATCTTTTTCCAACCTTCGTGATACAAATACAATCCATACTTCACCGGTGTAACACTTTCCATAGACGTAATAGGAATGTAGGTCGGATACATGTAGGTCATAACACATCCATTTGAAACCGGCTTCAATAAACCATACAAAGCAGCGAGGCAAATCCCTACCACCACAATAATCAAAACTCCAATCCTAATTTTTCCTCTAAACGTCGGCATTTTGAAACAATGTTTCACTTCGAAATCACTACGCTATTTGAAATCAAATTCACAGCTTCTACTCCAAAATCTCGAAATCACTGAACTCACACTAGCTCAAAATCTAAAAACAAAAGTTCCTCTAATGAAATCAGAACTTCAAATTCAATAAATACGAAAAAATATGTAATTTGACTAATCAACAAACTCATTCAACACCACCACAACTAGATCGCGATCCACGAATTCACAGTTGAATTTAATTCTAGTATCAACTCAAGATTCATACACTCATGGATCAAACAGATTCTGCAAGAAAATTCATATCAAATTTTCACAGTTAAACACAAGATCTAAATTTCAGCGCAAAAATCAAACTAAAAGAATAAATGGAAAAATCAACGAAAACTGAAAGTGAAAACTACTAATTCAAGAAATCAAAGACAAAAACGGCAACAGAAATAACAAGAGATCTCAGAGTGTGCTGTTCTCAAGTTCTCAGGTTCGAACTCTCCTGACACGGACAGTTACTTTCTTGATTGTCGTGTTGGATCAGTCCATACAGAGCTTTACTCTGAGACTCGGACTCAGATTAGTCGGTATTTGGATCGGATACGAAGTTTCTAAAAAAAAGAATAGATAGATCTGAAACAAATCGAAGTAGAGAGAGATATATTACCGAATGGTGAAGATGAGGAGAATGAAAGAATTGGCGTTAGAGTAGCGAGGACGGAGGGTGCAACTGAAAGTTGTTATTTATATATATGAATGGAAGTTGGAAAAGGAGTCATGTGAGAGTGACAGAGTCAATATTATAGGAGTTGATGAATCAAGCTACTATTATTATTTTTGTTATAATAACTGATTTGGGTTCTGTTTTTTTTTAATTTATTTTGGTAATAACTGATTATTTGGGTTATATTTATTTTTGATAAATATTTATTGTGATTTGGGATCGATATGGTTTCCTTAATATATGTAATACCGTGTAAGGTAAAGGCATTAATATGCGACGCAAATATATTAATTAATGCGTTACCGTGACATTTTACCCAAGTTTATTCTTTTTTTTCCTTAACTAGAGATTGCCCAATTCACTTTTTTTTATATTAATTAATGTTAGATTTGCCCAAATCTATTTTTTCGATTTTGCTTTTTACAGATGCTAAAAACATCCAAATGGATCATTAAAAAAACATCCAAAATGGTAGTAAATTGAAAAGAAATGTGTCTCTTGTGGAGCTACATGTACAAATGCTTTTGGAATCACTTCAACTCTACACGTCTACACAAAAATCATTATAAAGAATGAAAAAAAACTTAGGTATGGTTTTTAACTAAATTTATCATTATTTTTTTAAATCCATAATTTTTTTTAAAGTTTGATTTATCCAAAAATATATATTTGTACATAAATTTTGTCTTATTATAAAATGCAAAAGTATGAGAATTATCAAATGTGAGATGGTGAGATCACCACCCATATATCTTTTTTCTTTTTTATTCTAATCGTGGGACCCTCTTGTCGCAAAAGAAAGAGTTTTTGTATGGGTGATGGTTTCATATCTATACAATGGAGGTCTTTAGCATGATGGGAAATTCTTTTTCTCACCCACTCTAAATGACACAGTATTACTAATATAGACTCTAACGTGTTAAGGACCTCAATTGTGTATATCTAAAATCATCATGGTTTGACGATAATCAATAAACTTTTCATTTTTATACCATTAATTATCTTTTTCATATAATATCATTAATCATTTACTTAATTACATTTTTCGCCCTCGTATTTTATCAATCTCACGAAATTGGTTCTCTCTTTTTAAAACCAAACAAAGTTGCCACTATATTACCATTTTTTTGCACTTTTGGTGTAACCCTAATTTTGGCCTCCAAAAACACTGATGTGGCCAATTTTTTAATGATGTGTCCAAAATAGCTCTTATGTGGCAATTCCAACATGGAAAATTACACTAACATGTCATTAAATTAAGTTTTTAAAATTTGAAAAAACATTTTAACATTTCAGAAATTATAAATAAAAGAAATAAAAACTGAAATTATATCTATCTATTTATCTATATATCTATCTATCTATCTATCTATCTATTATTATTATTATTATTGGAGAATAGTGTGCAACCCCTATAGCCAATCTTAATTGGTTAAACTGTCTATTCTGCCCTCCATATTTGTTTGATGGGGTAAATCTACAAGTGCACGGTTTACCGATGTAATAATAAAAGAGTATCGTTCTGATAGGGAGTTATGAATTCTAATCAACTTTCTATGAATGATTAGAAGAGAGTTTTAAGTTGTAAACTTGAGCTTTTATTGTTTGAAAGAAAATATAATAATAAAAAGCGTCTTGAGATTATTAGTTCGTCATAATGACAAATCCTTCACAAACCAAACCCTAAACCTAAAACTTTACGTTGGCCTATTTTCTAAAGACAAGTTTCTCTTTAGCCTATTACATCTCCTTTTGGTTTCAGTGAGTGTGTTTCTCTAGCAACCACACCTATTCTCATGGTTGATTGCTATTGAAATCTTTGAAACACGGAACTTTATTGTCTCAAGGTTTGCTAGACTATTCTCATGTTTCGCAATCCTTGTCTAATTTCACTTGTTCCAATATCAAAACTTCATCTTTCAATACTTCGCTTGATATTGGTGATTACGAATTAACAAGTATTAACCATCGACTTTCGTTTTATTGATTTGATACTTGTTAATTCATTATAAAAACGGTGAAATAGATTAGAAAATAGATTTACATAAAATTAGCGTTCGAGGCTTGGTTTGATAGGGATTAGGTCATTAGAATCATCCAACAATCCCAAGACAAGAAGAGTCTACTCACACATGTTCATTGTAGACATAGAAGAGAAGAAGAAGAAGAAGAAGAAGAACATGAAAGAAAATAAATAAATAAATAAATAAAAAGAAGAACTTTTATGCAAAGAAACAATTGTCACTTATTAATTTTCAAGCACAAAAGATGATTGAATATGTTTGCTAGCTGCTCTATTTATAGTCTACAACTACTTAAGCCCCAAGAAATACATCAATAGAGCGTTCCACAAGAAACTACGGGCTTTAGGTCAGAAATAAACTAAACAGGCAGCTTGTCAGAGAAGCAAAAGCAGCAAAAGGCAGTCTGAAATGGTGGCACGGCCGTGTGGCTGGAGGCACGGGCCGTGCCAACCTCTCTGGTTGGTAGTCTTCCTATTTTTGTACCAAATCTTCGTATTTTCAACCGACACACTGAACCGTGCCAAGATGTTGGAACATTGTATCCAAAATAATACATAAGTATTTGTTTTACCAACAATGAGGCCAATACTCAAATACCCAACACCATCTAACATCAATCCTTGCGGAATACATTCTTCACCAAAGACTCAACATGACTATGAATGCACGGACTTTCAAGTAAAGACTCGATAATGCACAAATCATAACTCTATATTATACAATTTACACCATCATATAATATCTTCACCAAACTCACCATTGCATTATCAAGCATTTACATCCATACAATCAACAAGTCATAATCACCAAAAGAGTCATCATCAACAATTATCACCACGGGGAAACAACATCGTTTCACAAAGCATAATTCGCATAATAGACGAACAATCAACCACATCATGATAACTAACATATTAAAATCTGGCTCCTATGTATTGACAAAATTCACTAAACTTATGGGATAAATTCTACTACTAAACTACCACATTCAAAAGCGAATAAAATAAATAAAAGAAAATCTTACCCCTCCATTCCAAATCTTTGCTGCAATATGTTGGCCAAAACTTGGCAACAAAGACGTGTTCGAAGGTCCTCCATCGTATCCCTCTTGAACAACTCCCACGGAAGGAGACTGTGAACCAGAGGCTGACTATGATGATGGTATCTCGATATCAATCTGAGACTGGGAACTAGAGCCATTCGGTTCCTCTCTCCGACCACGCCCACGTGTCCTTGGCGGAGCGTTTAGAATTTGCTCTTTACCACGTCGTGTCATACGAACATCTTCATTATCCATATCTACAACAACGAAAAAACAAATTTTAATCCTTCAAGCATTTTGTGCTTAAATATGGTTCCAAAGTTTATTGCATTAATTTAAACACATTCTTAACCTGCGATTGTACCTTTTGTCTAATGTTATAGAAAAATAGTTCAATTCCATAATCCAATATGAATATGTGGTCTTTGTCATTACGTTAGCATGCATTTACTAGACTCAACTACATTATATTTTTGCCCCACTTAAACGCTGAACAGTACTATTATACTAATAAGCAATTATCAAAAAGAAGCAAAAAGTAATACTTAAAAACTAACATAGTTTAACACCTGATTATACACATCAACAATACTCTCAAAATTAGTACATATTCAATACTAGCAAAATTAGGCCTAAATAATAATCCATAAATAAAAGCATAAATAAAAAAAGAATGACCGCTACTTGAAATTAAGTTAAGGAACCATATTTCTTTAAGCATATACCGATATCTGTATATTGAGATATAATTAAATGTCTATATGAATCCACTTCACACTGCCAAGGAAAAAAACTAAATCTTTATACAAAAAACACATTTGAAATTATTCTCACAAGGCGACAAGAGGCGGTGTAAGAAGAAAAACAAAGATGCCGCATATAGGCGTAACATCCACCCAACTCACACAAATCAACTGTAACCAAAACAAATTACAGTGAAAATATTTTTAGCATTACATTCGTATCCTAAAAAAACACACCAAAAATTTAATAGTGTTTTTTTCATCCACACAAGAAATAAACAAATTTAACAGTGTAAATCAGAAGAAATAAGCCAAAGGAATTTAAAAATAAAGAAACTGACCTAGCTGAAATGCAAGCAGAGACGGCTGAGGGGAATAGTTAGGACAGAGTTGAAGTTGTGATGGTGGGGATAAGAATGGAGAAAACCATGACATTGTGTACTATTTTTTACTAATGATTATAACATGTACAAAGATTGGTATGCAATTTTGGAAAAAACATGCCCAGTTAAGCTACTAAATATGATCAATTAAACCCATTTCTTAGTTAATTCTGCTGTTAGATGGCAAACATATAACAAATGCATATGTCAATAAGTTCATATAAGCATACCAATATTGTACAACTCATTAATCATACCAATCTTTCTCATTAATCATACCAATCTTTTTATGAACAAACTATACAGTGTAATGACAAGAGTGTCAACAACAATATCATACATGCATTGAACATCAATTGGAGAAACCCTAAAACAATTCCTAATCCCCAATTTTGAAACCCTAAAACAATCAATTGGAGAAGGAAGGAAAAATTGGAGAATCGATTGGCTTACCTTACCTTATTCGATAACAAGAGGCGAGAGGAAGAGTGAGCTGATGGAGGAAGTGATTCCGGCGATTCTGGGGGTGAAGGAAGTGATTCCCGCGAGTTGGGTTTCCTGCGAGCCACTGGGTCTAGGTTACCAGCGATTCCTGTGAGCCACTGTGTCTGGGTTACTCGCGATTCTTGGTCTGGATGAAGGATGACAAGCGAGCGTGAGTGAGCCGGTGACAAGAGGGTGACATTAGAGAAGAAGAGGGGAGAGAAGAGAGAATGGTAAATGGTGTAATGTAAAAGAAGTCTGTTTGCTATGTTTTCTCATATGAGCAAAATGGTCCTCCGGTAGATAAATGCCGGACTGTTCGGAACTTATATACCGCACACGTCACAAAGGTTACTTTAGTCACTTTAGGGGGCCTAAAGAGATATGGAGGGGCCCTAAAAAGTAACCTTCTCTCTGTACAAACTTCCATTGTGAAATCTAAGCATAGATTCATGATCAGTGTGAAGGAGGAAGAAGAAGTTGACTTCTTCCACCATTGACCCATGGGCCCCACCTTCTTTTTGTCTTTCTGCTAATTTTTTTTTATTTGAAGGGGAAGGACTTTGGGCCTTGGTTCTAGATTTGTGTTGCTTTTTGCCCACACCTTTTCAGATCTGAACCCCCTCTGCAACTTTATTTTAATTGTTTTTTCTCAAATAAGTGCTTATTTGAACAAGTGCTTATTTAAGCATTTAGGTCAAATTTTTGCACTAACAAAAATGATATTTTCAAATCTTCTTTTCTTTTTTGTTGACTTATTTTTATAAGTCATTTTTTAATTTTTTTTCTTTTGGTTTTTAGCTTATGTAAATAAGTGATTATTTGAACAATGGCTTATTTAAGCTTATTGAGTCAAATCTTTGCACTAACAAAAGTGCTCTTCTTTGAGCGCCTATTTTTTCTGTTAAGATGTTTATTTAAGGCTTAATTGATTCACCAGCCCCTTAACTTAGTTGTTTGTTTCAAAATGGTCCCATAACTAAAAAAACGTCTCAAAATGGTCCCTTAAATTTCTTGCCGTTACAACTTTTGATCCTTTCTGTTATCTCTTTAACTTTAAATGTCTAAGATGGATCAATATTAAAACTGGTCCACCATAGAGTTTATAATTTTTTTTGAATTTTAACTCTTTGATCTTTTTTTTTTAAAAGAGAACCGTTTAGATCATTCATACCTATTATTCATACAGTGAACCACCAACACTTGATTTTTTTTTCTTCTTATCTTCATCTTCTTCCCTCATCTCTTCATCCTCTTCAACAACAACTTCATCAATAAAATCCACAAAAACTCAGAAAATAAAATTAATTAAACATTCATCAATAAAATCCGTAAAAAAACTAAAATCATTCACTCCACCATTACCATAACCATCAAAATCAAAAGAAGAGTTTCAATCCATTCTTTTCAAAATAAATAAAAACGCGTAACAGGTTCAAAATTCTAACATACAATTTATAGCTTTCTTTCACCAAAATCAGCAATTTAACCTTCATTCATCCATCTCAACCCATCACAACCTCTGATTTCAATTCAGAACAACACCACCACCATCAATTTACTCATCAAATTATCGAATTGATTAAAACTCAAAGCTGCAAAATTATTTGGTAAAACTCAAATTGTAAAACTTTTTAATCAATTTGCAACAACAACACCTTCGTCCCCAGTTCTTTCTGAATTAATTCCAATTGTTTGAAACCGTCTCTCTTCCATCTATGGGGTTTTCATGCTCTTCGACGGTAAACTTGTTTTCACGCGTTTTGGAGTTTCTAGGTTTGATTCTTTCCATTTCTGTTTCATTGATTAACTTGTTGGGTTTCTATAGTGTTTGTTTCAATCTACTTTTGGGTATCTCATTGCTCATAAAATTGTTTTCATAAAATTGTTTTCTAATAGTTTATGTGTTGAACAACAAGAAGAGGAGGAGAATTTGACGAATTTGAAGAAGTTGGGTCTTGGAGAATTTGATTAGAATATGTAGAGATGGACTTGGATTTTGATTGGTGGGTCAAGAGCAAGTTGGAGGTGAGTAATTGAGGTTGGAGTGAGGTCACTCAACATGATCTTGGAGAAGTTGGGTTTTTAATTGGAGAAGTTGAGTTCTTAATTTTTGATTTTTTTGATTTTTGAGTTTGAAAATGATGAAGGTGATGTTGAAGATGATGGAGAGGAAGGAAGAAGATGAAGAAAGAAAAATAAATAAATTAGTTGTTGATGATTTAATGTAAGATACAACTAGTCGACCAACCCGTGCTCTCACACGGGTCAATAGTGAGCACATAAGAACGCTAATCCCAAAAGAATACATCAGATAGTTAAATGACCAATACAGCGTCAAACACACATGCAACAATACCTAGTAATGGACATTCACGAAAGTGTGGTGGTAAATTACAAAACATTAGAAACAACGATAAAAAAGTCAAACACAAAACAACAATATAAACTACCGAACATTATGAAAAACTTCCTTGTAAACCACATTGGTTGTAATATCAGTATCATCACC
>Ga0228710_1003269_pt1 | contig 25853 bp, 15 predicted proteins | sample MedpolnodulmetaG_FD_177995 | JGI IMG/M metagenome (GOLD analysis project Ga0228710, IMG submission 177995) | Root nodule microbial communities from Medicago polymorpha collected in Santa Monica, California, United States - pink nodules | ecosystem: Host-associated > Plants > Roots > Nodule...
TATGCTAATTTAATTATAACTCTTGATGAAAAGTTAAAAAGTAGAATGATAAGAGTGATATCTCATTTGATTCCCACCTTAAGTAAATTGTAAGTATGTGTCCCACAAGTCACAAAATTATAGAGATGTTTAACAATATCTCACAGGTCATATTTTTTTTGTTACAATGCTAATCAAAACAAGCAAAAAAAAAGAACAAAGGAATAAACTACACTTTAGAGAAAAAAGTTTCAGTTGCGTCAACCCTTAGAAGACTTCGAAGACCTTCAGGAGGTGAAGCATGGAAGGAAAGATCAATATCTGAGGAAGCTCCAAGCTTCGCCAAAAAGTCTGCACCTTAGTTCCCTTCTCTTAAAGTATGACAGATAGTAACATTAATTTGATCAATGAGCTCCTTGATGTCTTGGACCAACACTGCATAAGCGTGAAACTTCATTGGAGTGCCTTTGATGAGATTAATACAATGCAGAGAATAAGTGTAACAAACAAGATCAGCTATTGTTGTTTCTTTCGCCTACAAAAAGACAATGGTAACTTGTCAAAAGCTCCACTTGGAGTATATCAATTGAATTTTGAATGAAACTAGAGAATCTTGACAAATAGAACCCAGCATATTTATGCAAGAGGCCACCAAAACCAGCCCCAGTAGGTAAGCCAAGACAAATTCCATCAACTGTAAGGATTACATTAGAATGATTGCTATGATTCCATTTGATAAATTTGTCCTCTTCCGCGATACTTGGTTGATTGTGGGGCAATTTTTGAAGGTGGCTACCATGCTTTGAATATTAAAAACGAGACGGTGAAGAGACCAGTTATCTTAGCTTAAACACATCATGTTACGGTGATACTAATCAAAAAAAGCAAAAAAAAAAAAACAGAGAACAAAGGAATAAACTACACTTTAGAGAAAAAAGTTTTGGTTGCGTCAACCCTTAGAAGACCTTCGGGAGGTGAAGTGTGGAAGGAAAGATCAATATCCGAGGAAGCTCCAAGCTTCGCCAAAAAGTTTGCACCTTAGTTCCCTTCTCTTAAAGTATGACAGATAGTAACATTAGTTTGATCAATGAGCTCCTTGATGTCTTGGATCAACACTGCATAAGCATGAAACTTCATTGGAGGGCCTTTGATGAGATTAATACAATGCAGAGAGTAAGAGTAACAAACAAGATCAGCTATTGTTGTTTCTTTCGCCTACAAAAAGACAATGGTAACTTGTCAAAATCTCCACTTGGAGTATATCAGCTGAATTTTGAATGAAACCAGAGAATCTTAACAAATAGAACCCAACATATTTGTGCAAGAGGCCGCCAAAACCAGCCCTAGTAGGCAAGCCAAGACAACTTCCATCAACTGTAAGGATTACATTAGAATGATTGCTATGAATCCATTTGATAAATTTGTGCTCTTCCGCGACACTAGGTTGATTGTGGGGCAGTTTTTGAAGGTGGCTACCATGCTTTGAATATTAAAAACAAGACGGTGAAGAGACCAGTTATTTTGGCTTAAACACATCATGTTACGGTGATACTAATCAAAACGAGCAAAATAAAAAGAACAAAGGAATAAACTACACTTTAGAGAAAAAAGTTTCAGTTGCGTCTACCCTTAGAAGACTTCGAAGACCTTCGGGAGGTGAAGCGTGGAAGGAAAGATCAATATCTGAGGAAGCTCCAAGCTTCGCCAAAAAGTTTGCACCTTAGTTCCCTTCTCTTAAAGTATGACAGATAGTAACATTAGTTTGATCAATGAGCTCCTTGATGTCTTGGATCAACACTGCATAAGCGTGAAACTTCATTGGAGGGCCTTTGATGAGATTAATACAATGCAGAGAGTAAGAGTAACAAACAAGATCAGCTATTGTTGTTTCTTTTGCCTACAAAAAGACAATGTTAACTTGTCAAAATCTCCACTTGGAGTATATCAGCTGAATTTTGAATGAAACCAGAGAATCTTGACAAATAGAACCCAACATATTTGTGCAAGAGGCCCCCAAAACCAGCCCTAGTAGGCAAGCCAAGACAACTTCCATCAACTGTAAGGATTACATTAGAATGATTGTTATGATTCCATTTGATAAATTTGTCCTCTTCCGCAATACTGGATTGATTGTGGGGCAGTTTTTGAAGGTGGCTACCATGCTTTGAATATTAAAAACAAGACGGTGAAGAGACCAGTTATCTTGGCTTAAACACATCATGTTACGGTGATGCCAATCCCACCAAATGATCGCAACGAAGGTGAAGGAATGAGTACCTTTAAGGCCAACTTTGAGCCAATTATGGGGGACCATGCAATCAAAGAAAGATAGATGATTGAGATCAAAATGATACCATATTTTCTTTGAAAATTCTCAATCTCTAACTCAATGGAGAAAAGTCTCTTCATGATGGCCTTACCTAGTATAGGTAGAAGATGCTGAAATATTCCTATGATTGAACGGAGAAATAGTGGGGGTTGAAGAATGACAAGCCAACCACATGAGAAATTTGATTTTCTCCAAAATCTTTAATTTTCAAATCTCACGAGTCATATACATATATTTTTGTGAAGATATTTTAAAAGCTATTATAATTATAGTAATGTAACGAAATCTGAACATGAAAGATTGAGCCCACATCATTTACCTTTGGTTTTACCAAGTTACTGATTATAGTTTCTTAGATTAAAGAGATAAAATTATCTATTTTAATCTAAGGTGACAAATAGGTACCCATGGAAGAATGATGGGTAATTTACCTTAACCAATCATTTTCATTAATTGGTGGATAAATTATCCACCATTATTCAAAGGTAATCTAGAAAAAAAACTTAATCGAATGGTTTTCGTTGATTACCCTATGAAATTAACCGTAAACAAATTAAATTCAAATATTTTATACTACCAATGAATGATGGTTAAAATCAAAATTTTACTACCTAGAATAAAATAACAAATCAAACACATTTAAATTCTATCGACTAGTCTCTATGAACCCAACTCATTTGGTAAAGACAACCTAAATATATAGGTAGGGACTGAATTTCTTGGCACTAAACTAATAGGGAAAAAATTGATTGGACAAGGGGCAATTAGGTCTTTGTAGATCCTCCACTTAGCAAAAGATAGAGGGAACGCCCACCCAAATTTGACCATCACAAAAACAAAAACAAAAACGAAATTGAATTTTGAAAAAGGAGAAAGAAAAAAACAAAAGAAAGGCACAGAATGTGGTTTGGGTTGGGATGAGCTGTCTCTTACTGCATTAGATGCTTTTTTTATCTGTTCTGTGCTGTGCTCTGCTGTCTCACCTGCACTCGCACTCCCACTCCTTCTGTTCAATGCAATTTGATTGATGATGTTTATACTCTTGATTACTACTACTTTAACCATCTCACCCACCCATCCACCCACTACCCAATCATTATACTAATTAATTATCAACACTTAATTAACACTGAATGAATCAAATCATTTTGAATCTCACATCAAAAAGGAGATCGAGACTAATGCAATTTTGTAATGGACGAGATTTGAAAAATATATTTTGCTGGGCCACTTGGATGTGAGACTTTTATTACTAGTACTACTCCTACTTTATGGTTAGTATATGAATGAATGATATGAACCCAATTGCTCCTCTATTGACTTTCAACTATGAACCGTATCAAGATAGATAGATATTACACACACATGGATATAGATAGAGAGATAAAAGAGTATGGTAGAATTTTGCAGGGCATTTAAGCGAGTAACAAAGGACTTTTACGAGACCCCACGAGTGGTCTTCTGTTACATTTTTTTCCCTAAATAAGGTCCCCCATTCACTTTCTCTCACTCATCGGTTTTCAAGTTAGAGGATAATTTTTATATGCGTGTGTTCAAACACTGTTGATTTGGTTAGAAGAATACATGAACCTACTCTCTCACTCAATTTAACTTTGTTCTTAATTACCCTTCACTACTACTTCACTCTTGTAATATTGCGTCTGTTCCGGTCTGAGCAAGACTCACAGTCTCACTCACTTCTTCACTTGGGTCCAAACACTTTTGAAATTCTCTCTCTCTCTCTCTCTCTCTAACCTTGCCTTGCCCCCACCCCTCACCCCACCTTGTTTTATCTCTGAGTAAGTTAGTGTTGAATGAACAAAAGAAAAGTTCCATGGGGATCATGAATTATCATCTATGAACAAATATATTATTATTATTATTATTATTATTTAAAAATGGAACTATCAGATTTACAAAACAACAAGCAGAAGAGAGGCACCACCATTCATCCTCATCCCCACCACCAACAACAAGAATCATCCTCACCTTCAAATTCTCAGCAACAACTTGTGGTCCCTTTTGATGGAAGACCATCACCTTTCATTATGGGCTCCATCTCCAATATTCAACCTTCTTCTAACTCTTCTCCCTCCAATTCATCTTCTTCTTCAGCTTCAGCTTCTGCTTCTGCTTCTGCTTCTCTCGCAATTGCCACCAGATCTGAACCTGATGTATCCAACAACCAAATTCAACCTTTTTCTTCATCCTCCACCGCGGTCACCGCCGTTGCAAATCCTCCAAAACGATCCACTAAGGATAGACACACAAAAGTTGACGGCCGTGGCAGGAGAATTCGAATGCCAGCGACATGTGCAGCAAGAGTTTTCCAGTTGACCAGAGAATTAGGCCACAAATCCGATGGTGAAACAATTGAATGGCTTCTTCAACAAGCGGAGCCGGCAATCATTGCTGCCACCGGCACCGGGACAATTCCAGCCAATTTCTCAACGCTCAACGTCTCACTCCGTAGCAGCGGCTCTACACTGTCTGCGCCGCCGTCGAAATCGGCTCCTCTCAGTTTTCATAGCGCGCTTGCACTGGCCCATCATCCTTACGAAGAAGCTGCGTACCAACACGCGCCTCTGTTAGGGTTTCATCCTCATCAACAACAGCAACTGATGAACGCTGATCAAATTGGTGAAGCACTTTCAAACGAGAATTACATGAGAAAACGGTATAGAGAAGATCTTTTCAAAGATGATAACAACAATCAAAATGAAAGTGGTGGTGACGGTGATGGTTCTTCTTCTCCCAAAAGTTTCAAAACAAATCATCAACAACAAGATGATATGGGAGAAGGTGACGGTGGTGGAGGAGGAGGAGCTTCTTCATCTTCTTCTGTAGGTAATTCTTTTTCTGGACTTCTTAGACCGTCGAATATGTTACCGGCAACAGCCATGTGGGCTACAGCAGGGAGTGGAAGTACAATTTGGATGGTACCGGTGAGTGGTGGTGCAGCAACTTCAAATTCAGAGACACAGACACAGACACAGACACAAAACATGTGGCCTTTTACTCCTCATGTTCAGTCTCAAAATCATCAAGGCAACGCTTCTGTAACTCCATCTCAGTTACATTTCATGCCAAGGTTCAACGTTCCAGCTTCTGGTGGTGGTGAATTTCAAGGTGGACGTGGTGGTTTACAATTGGGTTCAGCGTATCAACCATCACAGCATTTGGGATTGGCTGTGTCTGATTCCAACTTGGGTATGTTTGCTGCTCTTAATGCTTATACAAGAGCTGGTCATTTCAATATCAACAACTCTTCTGATCATCATCATCAACATTCAATGTCATTGGACTCTCATTCTCGTTCTCAGCCTCAACCTAATGATGAGAGTGGAGAAGATGCTCCTAATACCTCACAATGACTATCTACTACCATCCATGGTTAGTTTGTTTCGTTGCATGCTTTTTCATTCATATGTAAATTAATATAATTAAACATTGTAATTTGTGCGCGCAGATTCCAAGTTGAATTTCTCATAACTGATTCATTTTGGAAATTCCATGGATCCCTATGCATGCTAGAGCAATGGACTTGAGTTTTTCTTAAATTTTTTTTTTTTTTTTTTTTATTGAGTTGGTTTGTTTAGGGTTGATATGGAGGTACTTGGTAATTGGTATGGTTTATTTTATTTGCGGTTTGTTTTTGGTCCAAAGGGACTTTTGCAAACAGAGAGAGTTTGTATAGGAGGAAATTTCTCTTGCTATTTTTATTTATTTATTTATTTATTTCGTTTTCTTGCCCCCTCTGTGTATGATAATATAATTCATGAAAAACAAAAGGATTTCAAACAAAATTTTGAATTGCTTGCATTTATCTACTGTTCTTTTTTGATTTTTTTTCTCGCTATATATATATTATACTGTAGTAGCATATATTATATCAATACTATATGTTCCTTTTAATATTATAATTATTTATTTTTTGAAGCAAATATTATAATGTTATTAAACAAAATACTAATTTGAAAATCTTGTATTCTTTATAATGACCAAATAGTGAAATTGCACTGGCCAACTAAGCAAAATAGGGTGCCAGGTAAAGTAAGCAGAGAGAGAACAAAATATATAGCAATTGATCATAGTCATAGCTGGACAATACAAATCTCGGTTACAAATGTGTGTGCCTTTTTTGAGATAACTCCAGAAATGGGAGGCCAGGAACAGCATTGCATTAATTCTTAGCGCTTACGTTTATCCCATTTTATCTTTTTTGGTTAACAGCCTATAAAATGAGAGAATATATATTGATTAGAAAAATAAAAAGCAAGGGTTATAGATGATTATCCTATTATATGTCTTGTCTTAAATATTAGAAAACTGACATTATTGTAGGAAGAGTGACGACCGTCAATTATTATTACTTTATTATGCCGGTCCTATTCCATGATTATGATATTCTAAGGCTGAATTAAAATATTAATGTAAATACAAATACATGCTATTTTAGTATATTGGTTGTCGTACTTTTCTACGTGTAAATTTAGGTTATATATAAGGAAAATTCACATGCAACATAACAAAATGTTATACTAATAGGTATCCATGTGATGCTAGTTAAAAAAACCAAATGAATGTATAAAAAAGTATTATTTTTTTATTTTAAAATTTTAACCATATAAATTTTAAGATATTTTTATTTTTTTAAGTAATATTCAAAAGACATTTATTAACATTTTCCATTAACAAAAACAACTAATTTAAATGGATGTTTTGTCAAATGAATGGTAGAAAAGAAAAGGGTAAGCATTGAATGGAGATGGGCAAAAGACGGAAAGAAGCAAAGAAAATGAATTGTAAGTTCAAAATCAAGAAGAAAAATGAAGATATGCATAATAAAGGATGGTAACGTTGTCTATAAGCCAGGGAGGCAATGAAAATGACTTTGGTGTTGACTTGAACAGTCAATTTCATACCACTGTTCATTGCCCAATCATTCTTCTCTTTTCTTCACCACCTCACACTTTTAACCATTTACCTTATTTGCTATATATGCACAACAGTCCCACTTTGGATTCCCAATTCATTATACTGCCAAAGCTGTTTTTATATGGGTCAAATTTTCAGTATGAAAAGTTTATTTCTGATGTCATTTTTTTGTGTACATAAACACGTATGTATAGCTAATAATTAAAATTTCTAATTAAAAAAACTTTAAATTGGCTTTCTCTTGCAAGTTGTTATTAAAAATTTTAAAAATAGTATTTATATTTGTTCTCATGATGTGGTTGCACAAACATGACTTCTTTTGATTTAAATAAGAGACCGTATACAGGTAGTTTATTAATGAATTGTATAGATCAATATACTTTATTTTTATATGAATTAATTTACGTACATCAACAAAGATTAATTCTTCAATCTGAATAAAACAATAATAAATAATAATAAAAAATCTTCAAAAAATATTACATGATTTATTTCCATGATTTAATCAAAACTGAGAACTTTTAACAAACTAAAATAGATCATTTTTCATCTCATTTAACCGTTCTACAATGCAACAACAACATATATTATAAACAAACATGTGTGCGCTTTTTACAGGAGATCAAATTTAGATCTTCAATTATAAACTGCATGTTTGTTGTTTGCGTTCACATTCACATTCTAGAAAGAGGTTTTGTCACACAACCCATTAAAATGTGAGCCATACCATAAAATAATAATTGGTAAATTTTATGGTACACCAAAATGTGAGCCATACCATAAAATAATAATTGTGAGCCATACACCAAATCTTTAAATTAATAGTTATTGTAAATGAGTTGTGTTTTAAATTTTTTTTTATCATTTATAATTATAATAACTAAATCTTACTCATCAAAAGTGTCAACAAAATTAAATTAATTTTTTTAAAATTTTTTATTACTCGTAATTGAGAACGTTGATTATTTTTTACGATAATATGTAAAAAAGATTACTATGATTCTTATAAATAATGGAATGATGTTTTTTTCTTATGAAATGATGTTCTATAAAATAAAAATATTGACAAAAAGCTATTTATTTCATAAAAAAATGATCATTAATTTATAAAATTATAAAGCAAAAGTACCGATACACCTCAATTTGTGAGTGTACCGTATAAGTTTCCTAAAATAATTGGCAAATAGTAATTTAAAGCATTTTATTTAGAATTTAAAATGCCTAGAACTATTGTGCTTCTAACATTTTGGTCATTTCTTAACATAGATACGACATATTGTGCTTCTAGAGTGGAAGAAAAAAGCACCATAGGATACCTATCTTCTAGTTTATTAGCGGACAAAACTAAACTTTCATCCACTTTTACAAGAAAACTAAACTTTCATCCACTTTCACAAGAAAAATTACCTTTACTTAAATAATCAATCAAAATAAATAAACAAGGAGGGCAGTGAAGCATCCACGGTCATTCTCGGGGTCATCTTCAATAGGAGTGTTCACGGGTATGGTTCAATCGTGAATTCGTTCACCTATAACTCAGTTCATATGTTTTAACTCGTAAAATAAATGAAAATAACACGCAAGAAGATCAAATATAAATATCGTATCTTATTAAATAACATTCAACACCAAACATCAACCAATTCAAACGGTTAAAGTATATACAGACGCCATATCAAATCATCAAGATAAAACTACAAACTAACTCACTCTATTTTCAGCTGGTATACACAAGTTTACAAATTTGTTATAGTTAGTATGTAGTATTTTAAGGTAATTTCAAGTGAGAAATTTCAGCTAGTCCCAATGTTAACTGGTTCTAGAGTGAGAAATCATTATAGAAATATTGAATTGATAAATGTGAAAAAAATTGTATATTTAACATTTTAAAAATAAAAAATTTGTTGTTTTCAACTAAAAAAATACTTTAATTTTTAAAAGGACACTAGTTAATATAAGGAAAAAACTTTTGTTTTTTTAGATTCGTTAAATAAGTGTTGTATTAGGACTATATATATTATATTCAAGATGAGTAATGTTAGCAACATTTTCTTTGAATATTCTCTCTAATACTCACTCTTTTATTCGTTTAAATCATTATGAATATACACTTTAAAAATATAACTCACACAAAGCAGTGAGATGTACATTAATTTTATCCAATAAAAAAATAAGTGTCACAAAGAATATGCAAGAATGAGTGTTGTTAGTATTCCTTTAATAAAAATTGTTTGTAAAACGTAGATATTGGAAGATGTGTATTTGCAGATTTCTCTTTTCTTTGAGGACACGAAGGAAGGAGGAATGATGATAGCAAGAGATGCATGATTATTAGTCAATGGTTGATCTGAAATAGGAAAAGGACGGCCAGTATGAATTGTATGTACTACTAGTACTATTTGGAGTATTAAATTGAATTACTATAGAGTGGGACCACGTCACTGAATAAATAAATAAATATTGAAGATAAAGTAACACGCGCTTCACGTGCTCCAATCATATGGCTTCCAAGTGCGGTTAGGTTTGCAGCAAAAGTGTGACGCGCGTGGGCTCTGAATATCATATCGATGGAACAATGATTCTCTCCTTTCATTTCTGTCTCTCTTCCATTCTTTTTCTACTTCCGGAAAAAAACTACTCCCTCGAGTAAAAGATAAATAAATCAAACTATCCCTTAAATGAAAATTTGAATAATCTATTTTATGTTTTGTTTCTTAGGGGGTTAAAATGATATTTAAATAACTATTTTATAATAATTTTTATTTTATCTCTCAAATGTTTTGGTTTTTGTGTTAAAATCTATATTTTTTTTATATATATTTTGATTGTTCCACAAGTTGTTTCCATAAAATTATATTATCAAACTAAAATGTCTTTAGTATAAGGCGTGTCTATGAAAACATGACAAAGTTACAAATATATATATATATAAAGTTATCCAAAACAAGAATGAACGAACTCAAGCAAAGGAAAAAAATAAGTAACAGCCATTAGACCATAAAGATGATTAAGCCTCAATTATATTGCTCCCTATCCAACAAGTCGGTCCTAGTTTTCTCTCTCTAGGTTTTCTCTTCCAGTTTATTCATTGAGGGGTGGTTTTGGGTCAATTTTTGACATGAAATCACTCATCTTCATCTTTCTCTCTCTATTTCAATCTAAATAAGTGTGTTTCAAATAGATCTAGGTTTTTTCTTCGTGATTTCGTCATCTGAGTGTGGTGGTGTGTTGTTCGTCGTCTTGTACGGCGTTGTTTGATTTCCCATCTTGTTATGGTGTTCATTTGATTCATATTGAAAGATCGATTATTCAATCAAAGATTTAGGTGTCAACCTTGCAGATCCCGAGGCATCGGTGTTCTGATCACTTTAATTTTATCATATATTCTTGTAGGCATTATGCAGTTATATGCTATTAACTTTGATGGTGTGAGTTTATTCGCAGATTCGTACTTTACGTTTTTAGCGGTGTTGAATGATGTACTCTATCGATTTGAACGAATGAATATCGTTTTATTTTTGTAAAAAAATAATAATTTAAAACTATCTTAATGATACTTAATGCGAATCAAAAATAGAAAGAAAAAAAATATGCATTATTGATTATTTTAAAATTTGACTTGCAAAATTCCTGATTTCTTTGCACTGTGTATTTGATTTTCGTAGTTGGACTATTAGAAATAGAGGAGATTGCACTCACCTTCCCTAAGTTCTATTAAAATGAAAGTGACATCCCCTCTAGTTTTAAAATAAACACTAACCTCCCTTAAGTTTTCATCAAATAGACAAACATCACTCTTCTTCATTAACACCATTAAAATGTCCGTTAATTATTAGTATTATTTTTTTGAATAAAAAAAATCTTGCAGGTGTAAACATGATGTAAAACCAACCAGTGTCTTACTATGTTTTCTCTATACTTTGTTGCTTATTTCATTCGCAGGTTTAGCTTTTCAAATTCTTTAGTGAATATTGTCATAGTACTTTCTCATCGATTTGAAAGTTGGGTGATATACATCAATTCTATTTCATTTAAAAACAATAAAGAATCAAGATAGATATTTGCCAAGCCATGTTATAATCAGCCATACATATATAATTTACCATATGATATGTGCGGATCAGTTTGAACATCTCAAGAAATGAGAATCATTGAGAGCGGAACAACACAACAAGATGAACAATGTACTATTGAGAGCGACAAAGACATTGGTAATGCACGTCGACAGAAACAGTGGTCAGTGACGATTAAGGTAGATGATTAGAGATGACAACAAAAAGTAAGGTGAAGATGAGTGACCATGGAGAGAAGACAAAAGGTTTCTATTAGAATAGCATGATTTTTGGCGGTGTTTTGAGAGATGACACACAAAGATTGTATGAACAAAAGATAGGTTTTGTATCTAACGGATAATTAACGGAATGTAACGGAGGGGAGGTATGTGGTGGTTTAGAAAATAGAAGGGAGGTTTGATGTATTTAGCTAAAACTTAGGGGAGGTTGTTATAATTTTCCCTTAGAAATATAAAAAATATATTATAAAAGAAAAGTGTAGATTTAAACATAAAAGTTGGTGAGAATGTAAGTTAAGCTTCTCTTATATAAGGTGGTTAATTTTCTCAAATAAGTTTCGCATAAGAAAGAGTGTATACTGACTATTGATATTCACATTATTAATGATTAGATCAATATGTTGATATTAAAAAGGCTTAAACTCACTTTTCACCCCCTAAGTTTCAAAGTGTAACGATTTTGGCCCCCTTTTAAAAAAAAATGGCAAAAATCATCCCCTATATTTAGCCCATCTTGCAAAACTACAATTTTGACCAAGTCAATGCCTGCATGGCAGCTCACTTGATTGTGTGGCATGCACGTGTGTAATTATTAATTTTTTAAAAAATAAAAAATGCCACATAACCATTTATAAAATTAAATAAATTGAAAAACCATAGAATTCATAAATCTTCATCTTCTACGCAAAGCCCAGAAAATCATCTTCAACACCCACAAACTCATCTTTAAACAAACCCAGAAAATCATCTTCACTCACAAACAAAATTCATGCCAACAACAAACTCATCATCAAGATAAGCTGCCATTATACCAAGATAAGCTCCCAAACCGAGTGAAGTGTTCAACCCAAAAAGCTCCCAAACAAGTTTTGGTGCATCACAACTTTCAGAAATGATGAAATTATTAACGCTAAAATGACAAATCAATTTTTTGAATCAAAAGAAGAACAAAAAGCTTTCAGAAAAACAAAGCTGAATAAACCCAGAAACAAACAAATCAATCAGCAACACAACCCACACATGTTTCTTCCACCATTGCAGCTCACTTCCCACTGTCATTTTTTATTGAGGGTTTCGATGAGGGAGGGTCTGATACAGTTGAGTAAAGTGAGAGCATGGGATTTGAGAAGGTGGGTGTCGAAGATTGCGAAGAGAACGAAGGGTGTTCAATTAAGATTGTTGTTGATTTCACTTTTCTGCGATGTGCGAGGATTTTTGCGAAGAGCATGGGATCTGATACGGTTTCATGTGATGTGCTAGGATTGTTGTTGATTTTCCAATCATAGATAATGGATTAGGTATGGAATCCAAATTAGTGGAGGTAGGGAAAATTAAGAAGAACAAGCAGCTCGCCACCTACCTCACGTGCTTCTTCTCTTTAACCCTTTCATTTTTTTTAATTTTAATTATGCAATTACACACGTGGCTTTTTTTATTTTTTTTATTCATCAAATATACAGTTGGCATGACATATAGGCTTGACTTGGTCAAAATTGGAGTTTTGCAAAAGGAGCTAAACATGAGGGGTAACTTTTGCCATTTTTTTTAAAAGGGGGCCAAAATCGCTACACTTTAAAACTTAGGGGGTGAAAAGTGAGTTTAAGCCTATTAAAAATATGGAGATGGTGAAGATATATACAACGAAGTCTTAATTCTTGTAATTGAAAAACGATAATAAATTTAGACAATTACGATTACAATATTCTTTTTTGTTCAATTTAGTAGGATGATTGCCCCACTATTTTTAACGAAAATTGCTCTTCTGACTTCAAAAAGGTCATATTGACACATGAAAATTATGTTAAAACCCCCGCGTTAACTATCGTTACAATTAGTTTAGGTTTTGATCGCCAATTTGTTTATGTAGTTATGTCTCAGAATCAAGGAAACGTTAAAAGGAGGTGATGACAAGAAGAAAGAAAAATCACCTATGACATGGCACGGAATCACATGTGGTGGTTCCATAAAAAAGAAGGATTCAAAGGTGATGGTGTACAATCAGTCGAGGTTGAGGAGTGTAACGCCCTATTTCTATTAAAGTGATAATACACGCGAATAATATAAATATTCAAGAAATAGACGCTACGTCTTCACACAAAAAATTCGAACAACATGCATATATAAGATTCATCAACAGTCGCAGCGAATATAAGTCATACATCTCTAAAATATACATGTCATAAGATCAATATACATTATCATATAGAATCTCCAAATCCCGACAAATGGGCAAAATCTCCACAACATAAACCAACGTCACAATAAAAGACAAGACGACATCCTAATCAGAGCCCTAAGCTAAGACTCCAAAAACATATAGACGAGGTAGCTCCGCTATCCTCAAGCACTCACCAAGCAAGCAACAAAACTAATCATGCACGCCGTCTACCCATTCATACAAATAGGTAGGCGGTCCACCACAGACCACTAGGGGTTAGCTTCACATCAATCATAATCAACATAAACAAACATAAGCATTCAAGGATTCATGCATATCACATATACATACACACCCCTCTTAGAATACTAACATCACATGATTATTATCCCTCATTCCATACACAACAATCTATCACAATACTAACATAACATAGCAAGCATATTCAATCTCGACCAAGTCATCAACATAAGCTCATCATTTATCAACATCAATCAATGAAAGGATTACTCACCTTATTCTTCATTTAGCATACTTAACTCAACAAGTAAAATTCATCATTTCAAAGTTATAAGCAAGCAATCATCATTATCAAAGGAATCACCAAATCATACATATATACATATACAATTCTCACCTCATTACTATTACCAAAATTATTATCATCAAATAGATTCACCAAGTGTATAAGCACAAGCAAGTAAGAAATGCAATTAGAGCCTAGTTCAGATATTCACAATCATCAACAAAATCCACCAATGTACATATACACCAATCTACATAATCACAACATTCACAAAATTTCACCAATGCACAAATTCACCAAGTCACATATTCAATTATGACACGACACATCAATTACTCAAATGCATGCAATGTTCTAGACTTCTCTAGATGCATGCGGTACCAAATCACCTCAAGGTCGTCACCTTTGATACAACAAAAACATCGTATGTAAGATTTCACACCCGTCTTACATTTTGAATATAAAAATCTGTCACCAACAGTCATGTATGCATGAACATATGACTCAACAACAATGCATATGTTCACACAAACAATTCACCACATCATCACCATTCATTTAACATATATGCAATCACCGACAAAATCACAATCACTTAGCATATATGCATTCACCGGTAATATCACAATCAATTAACACATATGTATTCACCAACGATATCACAATCAATCAACATATATGTATTCACCAACCATATCAACTTCTCCACATAATTCAATAACAACATACGATTTCTCACATTCCAAGTAATGGAGAAAATACACCACACTATGATAAACATCATATTCAACACCTAGCAATCATTCACATATTTTCATATAATCATATCAAACTATCCACAAAAGATTTGCCAAGTATTTGGTTTTAAAGATCATTTTCGACAAAGTTCGTCTCTCGTTTTACAACTTTAAAATAATTGAGACAAATGAACCAAAACCAAGTAAATAAATTCTAGGACCTCGACTATGTATACACTTAGATCGCATATGAGTGTAGTTGCCTATACATGTGTGTTTCACCGGCCTATTGCGATTAAAACGTTAATCCAACAATTTTCGGCTCAAAGACAAAGTTAACTAAGCATAAGTGAAAACCAATTGTAAACCAAGGTAGAATCAAGCTATGACACTCTTAGAAGCTTAATTATACTTTGATTGAATAGGGTTAGGTGTTTGGAATCCATTGGCATGCTTAAAAGTACACAAAAAACACGAAAAACGAGGTTTCGGGGTTCTGCAGTACTGACACAGTCGCATCATCAGGACACACGGTCGTGTCATCCCTTACAGGAGACTCTGACATGGTCGTGTCACCCAGACACACGGTCGTGCCACCCAGACATACGGTCGTGTCACTTCACCAGTACAACAAAATGCATTTTTACGTTTTCGCGCATAAAATCTTGTTTTCAAATCCGTTTTCGATTCCGTTTTTGCCAATGCATCCCTAACACTTAGACCATACAAACTACACTTGAAAACTTAGAATTTCAAATCAAAACAACTTAATCAAACTCATCCTAAAATGACTTATTTTGCAAAAGTGCTTGAAAACGACTTTTACTCAAAAACCCGTTTTCTTCCCAGTATAATTTCTCTCCAAAACCAAGTGATTAAAACAGAAAATTATATCATCCTAATTCATTCTAAAAACTTCCTTAACTCATTTAACATCATCGAAATCAAACTTCTTCATTATCAACCCATTTTCATAAAAGTTGCAAATTCACCACAATTCAATCACAACAATACTTTCATCAACACCCAAAGCATAAAGCATAAATTGATGAGAACATCATCACACAACAACATCTACATCATATAATCATGATCTCACCATCATTCAACCTCCACAATATCATTTTTCATCAAATTCAACAAAGTATACATATATACACATCTTGAGCATGTAATTTCATCATCAACAACTTAATTATCATTAAATTCACACCCAAACATTACATCAAAACCTAAGCACGAATTTCACCAATTAAATTCACAATAATCACTTTTCACAAATAAACACTTTTGAATTTGAGGAGAAAAAGAGACTATACAAAGGATTATGAATGAAAACTAGCCCCTTACCTCAAATCTTCACAATTCTAAGCTAAGGCTTCACTTTAACTCCAACCCCTTGATTCTCTATCCTCTTCTTGCACTCCTTGTTCTTCTCTCTTCAAAACCCTTTTCTCTTCCTCTTGCTCTTTTTCTCTCTACCTCTTCTCAAAGTCTTATAAAATGAATGTGAACCCTACTTCTCTTAATGACTCGAGCTTAAATAGTGTCCACACTAATGGGCTTAACCCTTAAAAGTCTAATGGGCTCAAAACTCTTATAAACTAACTCCCAAAGTTTCTATCCACTTACGGTTAAAAGTTACCGAATAATTACCGATTCAAAACTAATTACCTCCACCGAATTGTAACTTAGTAAAATAATGGTCCTCACTTGAAACATTAAAAATAATCCTCACCATGAAATTACTAATTTACCCTTTCTCACAAAATGACCAAAATACCCATGAGTCTAAAATGACTATAATACCCTTCTAACACCGAAATCCACTAAAGTACACACATACACAAATAATCACATACAAGCACATATAAATACATATTAAAATAATTAAATAAATCTAACGGAAAATCGGGCTGTGACAATGAGGAGCGGGAGGACATTCTATTTTGGTCCTCAACCAAAAGCAGGTGCCTCAGGGACTGTCACAGGCAACCCGATTGACTTGTGTGATGAGGAAGATGCTTGAATATAGTGGCTTGTAATACCTATTTGTTTTGGATCCTTCTTATGTTTTTTTATATGTCGTGCGCATTTTGCTACATTTTACTACATTTTCCTTGACATTATGGTGCTTTTGAATAAAAATCGCGTTTTGAATAATTTCGATTAAAGTCGTGTTTTGAATAATGTCGTATTCGAATAAAGACTAATTAAATCTAACGTGAATTCGAATAATTAAAATTGCGTAATGGATAAATAAATTCGAAAAGTGAATAAATTAATTAATTATTGTTCCATTCAAAACAACATGTATTATGCAGAATCAACTATATATGTTATCACATTACATTACATTCGAGAATGTACCTTCCAACTACAACAATTGTCTTACCCCTGAATGGGGTAAATTCAAACTTGCTAAACAGCATGACTCAAGCGTTCGTCCGACATTTCTATAGTTCCATTCAAAAGATTAAATTTTTGTTAGGATTGGTTTAGATGACGGTATTCAAGTGTCAAAAGAATGAGGTAAATTCCTTGATACTTCAATACCTTCATTTAAACCATCCTAACAAGAATTTAATCTTTTGAATGGAACAGTAGAAACGCCGGTCGAATGTTTGAGTCCTGCCGTTTAACAAGTTTGAATTACCTCATTCAAAGGAAGACATTTGTTGTAGTTGGAAGGTGCATTCCCTACCTAATCACGATCTTCTGGCGGAATCAGACTGTTGATAATATCTTTAGTTGATCTCAGCAACGTTACCCCATATCGATCCACTGGAACATGTTCTGCTCCCAAAACATGCTCGTCACATTTTCATCGTTCGTTAATTCCACCCAACTGAATGATACTCTCCCCTTGTCGAGTGTTGGACGTTTATACCGAACATATTCCACCCTCCTTGTGTCTCCGGGGTTGAGTCCTTGGTTGAATTCATTTAGTTCATCCTTGAGATCTCTTAACGTTACACCATGGCACCGAACCTTTAACCTATGAGGTTCTCCGCTGTTGAATTGTGCATGAACGTCGATCCACCCGTCATTGTTTCAAATCTACACAATAAGAAATTAAAAATAATCAATGAAAAACTCATTCAAACATTTCATCAAACACTTGGAGTGTAAATTATACATAAACCCTAAAAATCATAAAAATAACCCTAAAGAATTTATAAAATTCGAAAAAATTATAAATTTAAGCAATATAACTCCATTATAACAAGTATTCATAATATTTGTTAATAACATTTCAGATCTACAACATAAATCTATTAAAAAAAATAAATCAAAAACTAAAAATTAAACTACAACTAAAATTATAAACATATATACTAACTAAAAATTCTGACAATAGCCTAAGTGATTACTTACTTGTGATTTAGTGTAAATTTTTTTGGATGATTTGGTAGAGTTTATTTTAGAGAGAGAGTGAAAGAAAATTGAAATTTTGAGAGAGAGTGAGTGATGAATGAGTGGCTGGATTCTGACTACTGACTTGAATATGTTACAAACACAACGCCAGTTAACTACTGCCGGTTTGCAGAACGGTAGCTAACTACCGCTGGAAGTTTTTTGAGAATTTCCATGTGTCAATATGACGTTTTGTAAGTCAGAAAAGCAATTTTCATTTTTAACGACTTCGAGTTCGAGCCCATTACCTCGTATAACATGGTTTATAAGATCGTTATATCAAAGTGCCTTGAACAATTATTTTGCATCTGCTTTCTAGAACTGTGAGCTCCTTTAGAGCAGATTAATTTCAAGTAAAAAGCATTAGAAAAAATGCCACTCTCTCCGTCTCAAATTAGGTGTCATCTTTCATTATTGTGGAAAAGATGGTTTGACATTTACGTAAGAAAAGAGTTAGAAAAGGAATTAGATTCGTAAGCTAAATTTAGAGAGAAGAAAGTTTATGATAGAGATGACAATCGTCTTATAAGGAGATTTTGGAGGCATTTGCCTTCCCTACATGCATTGTTAACCTTATTATGTATAATGTATGTGATCTTGTCTTCTTCGATTTTATTATAAAATGATAGTAAGATTGAGAGCTCTTCACCAATGATATTTTATTGGTATCACTTTGAAGGTAGTCAAATCTCAAATTTATCAAATATTTCTTTTCTTTGAAGTGGATATGCTATTGCTAGATGTATTAGTTTTTTTTTTTTTTTGTTTTGTAACTTTATTTTATTTTTGTTAACTTGGTAGATGCATGAGTCTAAAAGAGTGGTATGAGACATTTATTCTATGAAAGACGCAAATAAGTGGTTGTTGGATTCATCCATTTTTAATACAGCAGCGTGTAATTGAATTTAGATTTGGCTCCTCAGAGTTCCTTCCAATATTCATGTCGCAATTGTGTCATGGTGTTAAACTTGTGTGGTCTACCTTGAAGAGGAGAAGGTTGGTTGGTCATGATTCCATTCTTGCATGTTCATCGTCAATTTCTTTATGATTACGGCTGAGGAGCTGTGGCAAAGTTGCATTTCAGTGGTGTTGGTCCCAGCCCAGGATTTGGCTGGTGACAATAGGTGATTGAAGGAAAAGATTGATAAATATGGGTTATTGTTGCGGTTATTCTTTGGAAGATTTGGTGCCTCTAGGGATAAGTGTATGTTTGAATCTTTAAAATACTTTATCTTCAAGATTTCTGTTCATGTATTAGCCATGTAGAGTCATGTTATGCAAGCCTTAGGGCTAGTCTCACAATTTTGGTTTATGAGGATTGTGTCGTATCACTTGGAATCCTCCTATTAGAGATTAAAGATAAACAGACATTCACATTATAAAGCTTAAATGATCAACTTGAGCAAAAAAATAAAATAAATGCAATGCATTAAGAAAGGTTAAAGGATAATTTTGCATAAATATATTGATGAGGGTAATGAATATTATGTACGAATTAAGACTTACAACTTACAACCAAATTCAGCATAATCTATACATGTAGAAGGTAGTGATCGAAGGACTACAACCAGGATTCCTAAAACACAAACCCCAATTTAGGACATGGTCGATTTAGTTCCGGCAGCAGTTTGTAGCTTTAAGCCTTTAATCTTCTGCACCTGAATTCGGAAATCGTGTAGTGTGTAGTTCAGACCGCATCAGCATGTTAAATAAATTTATCCTACAGCATTAAACAAAACAAATTAACCAACCTATAGTAAAAGATAAAGTAGCGGGAAGGTTATATATGCCCAATAAATATAGCATATTAAAGCACTGTTAGTGAAAAATAGACATGGCTTCGGTGGACAAAATCACAGTTTGTGTTCTTACCAGTTGTCAGTTATGCCAGAATCATTGACTACAATAATCTTATTTTGCTTTTCTGTCTTGCATCCGGTCCCGTTTCTCCAGGGGTAAAAGAGATAAAATCCACATCCTACATAAACCAAAATCGAAGCATTTGGTTACAATGATAATAACTTCATAGGTACTTTATTTATAATACAATCAAGCCAGCCCATTACCCATTGCTATGTTAAGTACATAACGATTTCATAAAATAATCTCACCCTAATTAAAAGATCTGAATAAGAAAGAACTTGAAAACCAATTTAGAATTACTTATTAGTTATGATGACTGTTTAATTATCCCCTTAAAAGCACCCCAAGTCGTAACTCTGCAGAAAAACAGAATGAGAGATAGCGGAGAAGTACCAGATAATTTAATCACCAAAATATAGCTCATAAATGAAAAATGAGATCAATTATCCAATATCTTAGAATTACTTGTCAAGTAAGTTACTTGATCTTTCATTTGAAACTGGGAATTAACATTAGACAATTTGTTTTCGAATTCTCTACAGAAGTATAAAATAAAGAAGGAAAGGAAAAAATCAGTAACACTGTTGATAGTCAAATAATGAAACAAATTCATTTCACGAGTAGCAATTTTCAACAATAGTGGTGTATCGTGTGTATATTTTTATTAAACAGAGAATACACAATAGCTTTACTATATATTTCAACTTAAGAGATCTCTTCAACTTAATAAGTCGAAGCATTTAGAGACAGCAATAAGAGGAGAGTCAAATGATGGAAGTGTATGACAACTAACAATGATTTGACAGCCTCAAAATTGTCAAATAATTACAGATAAATGCACCGTGCTTCTTTATTGAAACAACTTGCACTTACAGTGGCAATTAACGACTTCATCTAACATACGAAACCATTAAATATTAATCATTGCTCAAGTACCCTTTTGGGTCACTTGCTTAGCAGCTAGGTTTTTATAATGCAATATCTGTCTAGAGTATAGAGTGAAGGAATAAGTAATAAAGAGCTTACGACACATTATCTGCAACATAAAATATTGGAAGCCTTTCCACTCCTGCAGCTCTCCATTTATTTTTTTCAAAGGATATTTCTTGTTCAGCCTCCGACCCAGTTGCAGTTAGAACAAACTGAAACATACAATGCATGATACTAATTTACCATCACTCATAATACTATAGCATAGCATGATAATTTAGTTTTCATTTGCAAAAATGAATACAAAAAATGCATAAAAAGTCAAATTCAATGTGGGAAGAAGGGGTTTGGATTCCAATGTTAAAGTTTCACAATACCGTGTCATGTGAAATTTGTATCTCTCTCTCTCTCTCTATATATATATATATATGTGTTAATAAGGTCCCTGATATTTAATACATGAAAGGAGAGAGATGGATACAAAAACTTACATGACAGTCAAAATTTTAACATCAGAGAATCCAAATAAAAGAGGGAAAAAGAAATATAAGGGTCACAACCAACAAAGTCATACATACCAGTGGATAAAGTATAGCCATAATTCCATAACTCACAAGAGGAGAGAAAAAGAATATAGCTAAAACACAAGGACTTCCTGTAATGGCACAAATCACTTATTAGTCTCAAATACGAAGGAACCATAGGATAGCTAATAAAAAAAATTGTTCCATAGTTCAATATTATTCAACAAGAAAATGGTGTTAGATTGAATTTTAAACCTCACACAAGCCTCCTAGGAAGCAACACTAAATTATTGCCATTCTGCTTCGTAATTGCACACTTCCCAAAGTAGAAAGGCCTCAATCCTCATTCCCATACACCCAAACTATCCTTTCACAACAACCCGTAATATTGTCTCTCAGAAAATATGTTAACCGGTCATTTTAATTTTTATTACAAAATATAGAGACAAAAGAACTGTTCTTCCTCCCAAGGTTTGTAAAATAAGTTGTTTTTATCTGAGAGGCATCAAAAGAAGAGATCGCATGATCTTAAACATATATTTTTTTAGTGAAACAAACCGGCATTCTTAAGAAAATTATTGAAAAAAAATGTTATTTTAAAAAAAATGGCTAAAATCTTTACCAAAACCAGCAAAAAATGGCCAGTAAGATTCAAAGTAGTCCAGCCTTCTGTCAAGAGCCACTTCGTTGAAATTCCATTTATACCTAATCAAAAAGCATACTTTCAAACTTGTATCCAATTGGTGAAGGAGGAGATTAAGCAAAGGTGTATTTGGACCACATACTCGAAGCAGTAATATGCATACATCCACGAAAGAAGTAAAAAATTGAGCACCTTTCCTATGTATGGTATGAAACCAGTTGCATAAACCTGCAAACAACATAAGAAATTGCATGACTTTAAACAACTATAAAGGATAAAACAAACCAAAATCAAGTTTACTGAATATAAGGCATATATAATATCTTTATCAATCTGGGAACAGAAAATATAATCATTTTATTACCTCAAGAAAGAAAACACTCAAAAGGAGTATCGAGTACACCTGCTCTCCTATTCCAATCATGACCCTGGGTTAAGCAAACACAGTAGCTGAACCTTTTAGTTCTGATTAACTCAGTAAGAATCAATATCAATTAGAAAGTAACTATTAGTTAGAACTTAACCCTCCAAGGCCAGATGGTCTTTTTGCTTGATAAGCATTTTGCATGGTTACTGTGTTGTTTTGGCCGGAGCTGTTATCCACATTAAACTTAGATCTTCCCATTGCGGCATACCCATACTTGGCAATGTCATTGTACCTAAAAACATACCCTTATCACTTTTTGCAGGAATAAATACTATCTTATAAAGGTAGTGGTATTGATATATTCAACAAGAAAACAAATACAAAAATTAAGAGCAAGAGTTCGAATAAGTGGAGAAAACTCCTAACCCCAGTCTCTCAGCGAGAAAAAAGAAAGAAAAAAAAGTGCCCTCCTCCCTTCTCACTGATTCACCCTCCTTACAACAGATTCATTTTCTATGTCCTCTAAAAGCCCACTCCCTAGTCCCTCCAAACTCTCATACTTTCAGTAGCATTGCTTATTTGATAAGTCTACAGAATAAACCCATAGGGCCATAGCTTTTGGATCCTTTATTACAATCCAATATTTTAGATAACAAATAGCAAAACAACATACTAGTCCATAACCACTTTGTAATACTTTATTAGATATGGAAATCCAAACTCAATAATACTTCGTTTGTGAATGCAATAAGCACGTGACAATCAACATAAACATTACCCAATGGAGCCTAACACTGTTTGGCAATATTGATGTGTTTGACACCTATGTTGGGAGTCATGAGCTAGAATTCCAAAAAGAATTTCAATTCAGCATTGTTTTGATAGAAAAAGAAGCAGTCCAAAATACTCATTAGGTAGGATTGCATACAGGGATATAAAACGGGATTAGCCAGCTAGATTATGACTCTACTTTGTAGTGTTCTTATGATATGTTAGACATCTCACTATTATGTTATTAGGATGCAGTTATTATGTTATTAGGCAGCGGTTACTATCAAGAAGTTATTGAATAAATAGGGAAATCAGATGAAAAATCAGTAGGCATTTTATTTGGAACTGGATATTGGTTTGGGAGAGACCAAACTCTTGAATTCTTGGAGCGAGAGACCCAGGAGTCTCAAATTTCTAGGGAACCCGTCGTGTAATCCTATATTCCTATTGTATCATCAATAAAAGTAAGTTATTTATGTTATATTTCTATGTTTGGTACCAGTTTAGAGAATGTGTCTTATTCTCTTAAAAACACTTCCTTTATTTTACCTGTTTTATGGAATTTCATTTCATATTAATGCAGATGTAAAGAAATATGAAATAACTTAACAGGGAGAATGGCTATCAAGGGCAGCACAATGAATCCAACATGATAAAAAAGATTAGGAGAATAGATTAAAAAGTGAAAATTACCAGAGGGTGCTTAGAACTATGCTAAACACGTACAATGGGTAAAACCAAAGAGCCTGCAGGGAAACAACCAGAAAACATTAGTTTGAAAACCACGCTCATTGAAAGCTTTCACATTACAATCCAGATATAGAAAGACATCTGGAATACAATTTCGCAATGAAAAATGAGAAAATCCTCGAATGCAATTATGCAACTATCTCACCAAACACCGGCTTTTGAAACTTATATTTCTATTAGGCATGCCATGCTTTTCTAAATCAATGTATGGATCAATGAGTTCACATGGATCAATGAGCTCACTTAACATGTAAGATAGCAAGTAGAGCAATTTATTGGTGTAAATCTTATTCAATGCAAGTTATTTGAACTGTTTTTCTTTCATTCAGTATATTATATATATAAATCAATGTTTTGGAAAGAAAAGAAGAAGAATAACAAGCAACATAACGATTTTTAAGGTACACTTTAAAAATAGTATATTATATACTTACATAAAAGAGCTGAATGAGCACAAGACGTAAGAAAGAATAAAATTTCAAAGTTCCACCTAAGGCACACAGATTATGAGAACCAAGCTGTGAGCATTGATCAGGTAATATCCACCACAAAGCAGGGATGACAACCGAGTTTAGGACGAATATACTGCACAAAATTTAAAAATGTTCAAATCATCAAACACATGAATTATGCAGGTAGAAACTAATAACTGTGAGTCAGAATTGTTCCAATCATAGAGTGATACTCTTGGTGGTTTGGAGAGGAAAATAAGGGTTAAATGATGGATTAATTATTTTAATTAATCAATTACGTATTGACATAATCAATTATTAAGAAATTATTGATAATATAAAGCATAGGAAATCATTATTAAGCAATTATTATTGAATGCTTGTTTGATTTTTGCTACTGAATTAACCGTAATGTGTTGGATCACTCTGTTAAGCCCAGTGAGAGGTTTTTGCCCTCAGCCGTTTAGTTATTTAAACGTCACCCCATCAGACGGTTAAGTATACGGTGAAAACCTAAACTTTGAAATCTAGACGGTAATGGGCGTAGTTAATCCTGTCATGTTTTGTTTCTCATGCGTAGTTAAACCTAAACTCTGCAATCTCTCTCTGCAATCTTAAAGCTACACATATTCTTGACTTATCTCTATATGAATATGCTATAGTTTTGAATCAATGAATTTGGTAATGTTGTTAAAATTTCAACATTAAAGTGATAAGGTCATAGGTTCAACTTCCCACACTTTGTTGTCAAAAAAACTCCCCGCACTTAACAAAATAAAGACTAACAACCAACATTTGTCATCAACTCATTTCAAAAAAGAAAAATGAATTCTTCCAATCATCTTAATTTCTATTTCAAAAGGAAATTGAAATAGAATGATAAAGTGGAGAGTAGTAACCTTCCTAAGAAAATGAAACCATTGAGGAGGAAACACTGGCCAGTTCGGAGCAAAAGAGGTTTGGACCTGAGACAGAGAATAACAACGCGATGAAGACAACACGCTTCTTTCAAACCTTCCAACCATAGAATACCACCGGACTTCAACCCTTCCATTCCTGATCGCTTCTTCTTTTACTTTCACTTTATTCCCAATCCAATCAATGTTTTAGAACAAAAGTCAAGTGTTTGTTTCTTGTTTTTTATATCCTAAAAAAATCAAATAATATCATGACAGTTT
>Ga0228710_1003271_pt1 | contig 25850 bp, 11 predicted proteins | sample MedpolnodulmetaG_FD_177995 | JGI IMG/M metagenome (GOLD analysis project Ga0228710, IMG submission 177995) | Root nodule microbial communities from Medicago polymorpha collected in Santa Monica, California, United States - pink nodules | ecosystem: Host-associated > Plants > Roots > Nodule...
CCATGACGACTCATGAACTCTTTTGAGAACAAGCCATATGATTTAGCCTTTTCCTGCTCCTTTTTCTGTGGTTCGGCTTCAATCTCAACCTGCAAAACCTTAGACATATCTGCTGCAGCTTGCGCTGTGTTCTTGGCAACTAAAGCGGTATAACGAGCAGTTTCTGGCATCTTTGTCCGCGAGTAGTAAGTCATTGCAGCTGGGAGTGCTCCTACCATTACAATTATCCTCCAAATGTAGTCTGCTTGGGGAACAGTTGAACCAACTGGATCAACCTCGTAAGGCGGAGAATCAAACTTGGCCTTGAATGCAGATGAAATTATGATTGCAAATATACCAGCTCCCAAAATTCCGAAACCCTGCATGGCAAAGACTGCTGCAATGAAGGCCCCACGAGTCTTTTTATTAGAATACTCCGACATTATGGTAGCCGAAAGAGGGTAGTCACCACCAATACCAAACCCGAGCCAGAACCGGAAGAAGCAAAGGGTTGTCATGACAGATTTTGGAGTGTGTCCGAAAGAAAGACCAGAACCAATTGAACAGATAACCATCATCATGAGGGTCATACCATAGACTTTTTTCCTGCCCATCTTATCACCAAGCCAGCCAAAGAAAAGTTGTCCTGAAAGTGTTCCACAGAAAGCAACACCATTCACAGCAGCTGATACATTGGGAGGCAATGTACCGGGCTTCGCCGCACCATCAACGTGGTAGTATATGCGACCGAGCAACTTGGTAACAAGGGATACACAGAACAGATCATATGCATCTGTAAAGAATCCCATACCAGCTATGATGATTGCAGTGAAATGGTACCATTGCGTTTTAGCCACGTCAAGCGCATTTAGCACCTGAATTTGATCCTTAGCCATGACTATTCAAGCCAAAAGAACCAAATTCCTGCATTAGTGAAACCAAGAGTCGGATTTGACAAAGTATGGAATATTTTAGTTAGAAATATCGCGAATTTTAACACCACATAACAAATTGAGGATGTTGTTTAATGAAATCAACCAATAGATATATAATTGTATCCCCTGGTAAGTATGAAGAGGTTAAAAATAGAATAATATTAAATTCAGTACTCAGTACAGAACATGCTACAACTACATCAAATTTTCAAAGCAATCATAGATTTTAGATTTTAAATTAAATGTACGTTCGGTATCACGATAAATTTGTGATTTAAATCACTGTCAGCCAACGCAGAAGTCACTGTGAGTCCAAACATGCACGAAGTTGATGTTACACAAATCGGTTTTATGATCCAAAAGATACACAAAATTCACCATAACAGAAACAAACAAAAATAGATATACATGTTAAGAAATCAAGAAGAAAAAAAACTCGTTGGATTTATATCAAGAATAAAACAAGAACCAGTGATTTGATTCGGTTAAAAATACATGAATCTTAAATCCAAAATGATTCTGAATCAAACATATATAATTAGAGATCAAATCAGTAACACATGTACACGTGCATCATTGATGTTAAACATAATAGAGATCAAATCAGTAACACATGCACACGTGCATCATTGATGTTAAACATAAAACATATGTTAAGAAACGGTCATTCATTGTGAAATGATGCATATGATAAAGAAAAAAGGGATTGTGTAACTAACCAGAGAGAGTGCAAGAAGAAGAAGTTAGAAATGTTGAGAAGAGTGAATAAGAAGAAAGAAGTTAAAAGATAAAGAAGGGTGTTAATGTGTGAGTGAGCGAAATAGATGGAGGGAGTGACACAACAATTTATAGTGAACTAAAAACACATGCAAGAAATAAATGTGAGCTTAGCTTATCATAACAAACAAAATATTCCACCCGCATATACTCCCTTCTAATGCGTGTTCTGTTAGCCTAGCGAACCGACTCAAATTAATATATACCATATGCGTGATAAATCATTGTAATATTGACATAATAATATATCACCATAATATCAAACATACACACAAGAGACACATTTTATATTATAGCTCTTACGTCTATGACACGATGATTTTTTTTCTTTTTTGAAAGAATGACATGATGATTGTTGATGACCATCAATTGGACCCCATTAACAACTGTATGTATGCTATTAACTCATACGGTATACTATACTTTTTTTTATTCAAACTTAATATTCAGTTGAGTTTGAAATTTTGTATTAGTAAGTCATTCGGTTTACTACTTTTTCATTCAAAGTTAATATTCATTTGAGTTTGAAATTTTTATATTCCATTCACACACGTAAACGTAGATATTATTCAACCTACACGTTTTTTTTTTAGTTGAGTATCTTTGCACGAAACAACAAAGATTAATTTTTATTCGAATAAAATTATAATAGATGACAAAACTATTTTAACATGATGTATTTTTAAGGTTGAATTGAAATCTCTGACTATATGATTAAATTGAAAGAAATCTTTTGTATCTCATCCAAGTACTTGTAAGTTTACACGTTTTCTTTTTGTTTAAACAAACTTGGCAAAAAAAAAAAACTCCAAAATTCCTATCACTTTTGATTTTTTTACCATAATTATTATTTTTAGTTTCACGTAATTTTTTTTTGTGTTGGATTTTTCTTCATATGTATAGAACAAACAATGGGTATTTAATAGTTTTATAAAAGAGACAAGTAAATTTATCACGGTGATTATTTAGGGACATGTGTATTTTTTTATTGACTATTTTTATTTTATTTTTGTTTTTCATATGTTTCTTCTATTGTTGGGAATCACATTCGAGAAAAATTCTTGAATAAAAAATAACTCTAGTTTTTTAGTGAGAGAAACTTCACATTCTCTCTAAGTTTTCTTTTCTCTTTCGCTCATCAAGGAGTGGTGATTTTAGGTCATTTTTGACATAGAATCACGCCTCAGCATCTTTTTTTCCTCCTTTATTTCAATCTAAATAAGTGAATTCTACATGTATCGAGTTTTTCTTTTGTGTTTTCTCTAGATGTCGTTGTTTGAGTGCGACGTCGTATTGTTCGTCGTCTTGTGCGGCGCTGTTTGATTTTTTGTCTTGTTGCGGTGTTCATTTTATTCCTATTGAAAGATCAGTTTCAGTCAATCACAGATTCAATCAATGACTTGGGTTTCAACGTTGCAGATCCGAAAACATGAGTATTTTAGTGATTTAGATTTTATCATACTATTTGTAAGCATTTTGTCGTTACATGTTATTAACTTGCGTATTGTGAATTTGTTTGCATATTCATCATTTACGTTTTTAGCGTTGATAATCATGTCATTGTATCTGATGTATACTAAGAATTTGAATGAATGAATATCGTTTAACTTTTGTCAAAAAAAAAAATATCATATTCGAGACACCATCGATGTACCATAAATACGGGCTTATAAGATCTAAATGGTAAAATCAAAAGAAAATGATGTATGAATATTTTTCATAGGTTTATTTACACTTTTAATCCCTGCAAATAGGTCTCGTTTGATTTTTGGTCACTATATTCCTTAATTATTTTAAATCATCACTCCAAAATTTAATCACTAAATTTAATCCCTCCCTCCGGATAATCATTGTCACCTCACTAAATTGCAAACGTGTCAACACTGATGGTCAAGTGGCTCAATAAGGGTGTTCGCGGTCCGGTTTGGATCGGTTTTGAGGGGAAAAGTCAACCGATCCAAAATAAAAATCATGTGCGGTTCAGTCTGGATGATTATTCTAAAAAAATCCGATTCGATCCAAATATATGCGGTTTAATTTGGATCGGTTTTTGAACATCTAAAGTGCAGCATGCAATTTTTTTATTAATATTAATATTAAACATACACAGTAAAATAATAGGTTTGATACAAAAGATAACACAAATGCATTATAAAAGTTAACATTACACAATGAAAATGATTGATTATATTTGAAATAGAGGAAATAGTAATAATATAGATTAAATTAATATAATATATAATACTAATAAAATAATAAATAAGTATTAAAATCTATTTTTGCTGTTGGACTCGGTTTGGTTCGGTTTTGAAAAGGTCATCTGGAATCTGATCCGATCATAGCGGTTTTTTCAAAACAATATCCAAACACATCTAAAAATATTTGGTTTTTTGCGGTTTTCGGTTTTTTGGATCGGTTTGCGGTTTTATTTTGGATCGGTTTGGATTTGAACACCCCTTAGCAAAAGGGCATGTGAAGTGACAAAAATACCCTGGGCTTATCATACAATTGCGAAAATACCAAACACCCTGATTTCCTTTTCTCTTGAACACGACGATTTGGATGTTGGAATTAGGGTTTCTGGATTGGGAATCGAAACAGATCGAACACCACTAATCTTGGTTCATTGCAAAACAAATCGAAGGCAAAGGAATCGAAATCAAACGAAGGTAGGGAAGAACACAATATCTGGAGAATTGAAATCAAACGAAGGTATGTCATTCTTAAACTTTTTTGTCGAAATGTTAATGTATCTACTTTGCATTTCTGTATTCGGTAGTGTATTTGCTTCGAATTCGATTTGCTTAATGTTTCCAGATTTCCAATTATGGATTTTTCTGTTAATTTTCATCATGGTTTCTTAGGGATTGGATTATTGGTTTTTCTGTTATTGATGGAAGAGTTAGATGAAGATAGGTGGAAAAATGATTTGGGAGTTGATAAACCACTGTTAGTTTCAGTGAGAAATTAAAGAGAATTAGTACAAGAAATTTTGTAGAAAAGAAGGTTCAGAAATAGAGGAAAGTGAATTTTCAGATAACTAGTATAAGGAGGAATGAGAGAGTTATGGGAGTAGAAGAATGGTCTTTATAACAAAATTTCTTATATACTTATTCATACCTCATGTACTATTTTCCATATTCTGGATGGATTGACAGGTTAATAGACGAACAATGGATAAATTATTGCCTATATATTGTATACTGTAGTATCTGTCAACTGATTATTCTGACAGGTACTTGTTGATATGAAATCTGAACTATGTGTGAAAATAAATGTGTAAATAGATTAGGTTCACTAATAGAACCAAGAATATAGGTTGTTAAGGGTCAAATGACACAAGTCACATTTGAACGTGAGTAGAAGAGTCGGAAAGGTATTGGTTTATTACATCTAACGCCTTACCGACAGGTGGATAAGTTGGATGTCCTCACGTCCGGCTTATCCATGTTAAGAAGAAAATCAAAAGAAGAAAAACAAACTATATAACTTGCTATTTGTATGCTCAAAATATTATTGCGCAAAGTTGTATGGAACCTCTTATGATTTTTGCATTAATGTTAGTGTTGGCTTGAATTACGATTACACTGTATCTGATGATTAGATGATAAGAGATATAAAGTTAGTAGAAATCCACTGAAATAAGTAGACCTCACCACCCCCATTGTTATTATTTTCAGATGAACACATACACAAAGATAAAAGGTGCCAATGAATAACTCTGCTATGGATTTCTGTCAAATTATGTTTAGATCATGATCTAATGATCTTCTTTGTAGTTTAAATCTGATTTACGCTGTTGAGCGTAAACTTTTGTTATGTATTGTTAGGAGTTTCTTGAACTACTTCAAGTTAGGAAATTATGTATATTATTTAGATTTAGGAGACGAACAATGTACAATCCCAAGTAAACTTGAGCTACCTTATTAGTTAAGTTTATTCAAATTCCAACGGTGGTTTAAGCTTGTAACTAAAGGTTGAAATTGCTGGATATATTTATTAATTGGCCGGTATCAATTTACAATATTCCTAGAGAAATTATAGATAAAATCTTGGGGTGTTATAAGATTGATATTGAATGCGGTTGATGTTTGAGCAATAGGTCACAATTAGTTCAGTGGTGGATGGTAAAGTAATGATTTGAATTGGAGTTGATGGTGGTTGAATGTGGTTGGTGTTGACTAACGGGTCACTATTAGTAATGTGGCAAATGGAAAATCATATGCCCTTTTGGACCTTACGACTCACTTTAGGGTCTAAAGTAACAAGTTCTTGTCCATCTATCTCGTTTCCTTTGCCTTTTGCTTCTACTATATTCAAATCCAGTCAGTTTTTAGAATTTTCCAAATCCCAATAATAAAGCATAAAATCACTAACATAACTTTTAGATGTTGTGTCTGCATATGTTAAGTTAATTTATTGATTATACTGTATTGCATTAATCCCTAAGCTATTGTAAAAATGAGAAGGGGGAAATAGAAAGAAGCGATTCTCATATAGTCAAACACAATATGTGCAGTTATACCGATCGATGTCAAAATACTTGGCACCTTATTTCACTTTTAGGGATAATCTCCTTAGTTGATTGTTTCCTTTAATCTAGTAGTTGAATGGTGCTGTATGTATCTATCACATGGATCTATCAATATCAGTATCATTATATGCTTATTTCTATTTAGTCAGGAAGATGATTATCATTTTGTCGTAGTACATGTATGAAGAGGTCCAAGCTTTTAAATCATTCATTTGAACCATTTGCTCTTCTGATGTGTTTGCAATTTCAAGTTTTGTTTTTGTTTGTGGGTTTCCCTTTACATCTTCTCTCTTTCAATTTCAGTAACTATGGGAAAGATGTACAAGAAGAAACAAGCTCATGGACGTGGACCTCCAAGAGAACATAACAATAAGCAGGAAAATGAAATGGACATCAGGAAGATTATGGAAGACGTCCAAAACTTCAGTATTTTCTATACCTCTTTTTTTTTGAAATTATTTCCCATTGAATGTTCTCTATTTTCTCATTGAATCTGTTTTCTGTTTTTGATGCACCTCAAATATATGATCAATGACGTTTCTGCACTATGATTTTGCTTATGAGATGTTTAAATGATAAGAACGAATTTGAATTGGATGTTTGAATGCTAAGTACAAGATATTTGTTCATTTCATTATTTTAAATTTGGGGTGTTGGAGTTAAATAATTTATGGTAAGCATATTCACCTGGTTTGTTACCTTCTTTTTTATAATGTACTCATTGCAATATATCTTAGGCAACTCGCATATGACATGGAAAGAGCGCAAAAAGGTTGAAGATAGGAAGGTTGTTTCCCTTGGTGGGAAGGTGAGGTCTATTTATTGATGCTCTATTTATTATATCGTGTTCTATTTGCAAATGGTATTATCACAATGCTCAGTGCACAACTCACTGTGTTTCATCTGCTCTTATTCAGCCCCTCAAGAATCAAAGATTACCTTTAAGTGTGGCACGACCAATGATGAAGAAACAAAAACAGAGGGAGGAAAAAATGCTCCAAGAGGCAACTAATTCTATCACCCTCCTCTTTATTTGTTTGTACAACTCTTACTTTCTTATAATTCCTTATATATGTACCACTTGTGCCTTTCAGCGTATGATTCTAGGACGTTTTGGGGGAAAGGATGGTGGTGGCAGCAGTAAAAAACCAGCTGGAAAACAGAAACCAGAGGACAGAGGTTTGAAGTTAAGTGAAGGTCGATTTAGAAATGGCATACTCGACGTGAAGCATTTGTTGAAGTCAACACCGACAAGAGGTCATGACACTGGAAAAAATATGTCCAATACAGGAAAAAGAAAAGGAGGCAACTGGAAACATGATAAAAAGGGTGGTGGTAAGAAGGATCAAATGTTTTAGAAAATGATACGAGTCATTTGTCAATTTGTATGATCTTTATAAATCTGGCATTATCCTTGCGTTATTCAACTTCTTTATAGGTAGCTTGTCAATTTTTCAATCCATTTATCTTGTTCTATTTTTGTTTGTATACTGGTACTTGATCTTCTTTTTTTGACGTTTGGTGCTTGAACTTTGAATGCACGAAATAGGTGGGGATTTGTTAATTTCTATTACCTTTTTATTAACACAAATGAAAATAGCTTCCATGTTTTTAGACTTTATTAATATTTTATCAACACTTAATATATAATTTAGAGGAGTGATAAGAACCTCGTTTCAACACTCTTTATAACCAAAAAAATATTTGGACTTGGCCAACAACATTACACCAAAGTTCACTCTTTATAAAGATTACACTATTAATTTTTCCAGCTCCTCTTCCCTTTTCAGATCCGCCTGGATTTCAAAATTCAGACAAAACTATGAGCATCTAAGAAATGTGGAGGTGGGAAAAGAAATAGTTCAAAGAAATGGAATGAATCATGGACCAAACCAATTAGATCCAATGAAAAAAATAAATAAAAGATATTTGAACCAAAAATGACATAATATAAGAAGTACCTATGCTTAAATTTTCATTAAATTCAAATATATTCTTCATGAAATAACTTTTTGGAAAAATAATTGTAATATATTTAATCTTGATTTTTTATAACTCCGGAATTTAATAAAAATGTTTTCTTGTAAAGGCAAAAGAAAATTATACTAAAATTACTCAAGCACAGAGTTTACAAGAATGTACACTATACAAACAAGAGCTAACAACAAATATTAGCTCATTCTTTCAACAACAAAAAAATAAAACAAATATTAGCTCTATACAAAATGTGCATTAAAACTGACATAACAACAACCTGCCAACTCACCTTCATGTCCAAACCACCACTCCAAGTTCACCTCACTTTGATATGCAAAATTTGTTGACAACACACTCAAACCATAGCAAGGGTCTGACAATGCATCAAATATAATTATTTTTGGGGTAGTGGATTTATGAAAATAAAAATAAAAAAATTGTTATAGTTTTTCTGAACAAGTTAAAAGGAAAATTAATTGTTTGTGGATAATCAAATTTTAGTAGTTGTTGTATGGTGTTGATAAATCATGTGTGCTTAATCGAGTTCCTAAATATGATTCCAAGACCATTTTGTTTTAAAAATAATCTATATTTTTACCCTTAAATAAATAAGGAGAATGTTAACCATTGCCCTTGTGACATTGGTTAAAGTATTAAAATAAGTAAGTTTGCATCGAAAAATGGTATAATTATTGCTAAAAAAAAAGTAAAGACTTGTATTTCCAAGACATAATTTTTATTAATGGAATCCTTAACCATTGTCCTTAGAGCACTAGTTAGCAAGACGCAATAAATAAACAAATGGTAGCAATTTTTTTTTACAAAAGAGGGCAGAGTCTAAGAAAGGAAAAACTATGAAATTGAAAAAACACATTCAAGCATGCAAGCTCCATAAATATCATAAAATAGCATTTGAAGTTCACTATGTATGAGGAGTCTACAAAACATGCAAAACACTTCTATTTCTTTCGTGCTAAGGATTGTTGATTTGCACATGTCAACTCAATTTTAGTATCTTTTAGACACGGCGAACCAAAATAGGATATTCCCGTTGAACTTGAAATAGTCTAAAATCATTTTCATCAAGATGTTCTCCGAATCACTTTCACTATAAGATGAGGAAAAAAAACTCCCTCAAAGTCATGTTCAAGCCCATATATGGTACCATCTTCTCAGCATGTAAGGCACTACAAGCTCCAATAAACTTAAAGTATATATCTCTTAATCCTTCTACCATTCGAATCACAAAAAAGACTACGACAACCAACGACATCTCCTCTATCCTTGTATGCATCTTCACTATTTGCGCTTGATCCAATTTTCAACCTCGTCAAACATATGTGCATAGTGTCCTTCTACCGAGGACTCTATGAAGAGGCTCTAAATTTCGGTCTCCGATATCTTTGACAAATTTGTACTTCAAAGTTTTATTCGTCCACTTTTTTTTTGTCAAGTAGTCTAGTGGTTAGAAATCACATTTTTCAAGATGAATAAGTGAGATGTTTGAGGTTCGAACCCTGACCCCTACATATAATAATACATGTCTCTGCCAACTGAGTTATGCTTCCGTGGACTTATTCATCCACTTTTAATGAGTTTTTGAATAAGTTCTAATTTTTTTCACTGCATGATTTGATATCTGTTTCAACTTTCAACAATAATTTACGAAAAATGTGCTTTAAATTTTTACATTTATGGATGCATTTCGCTTCCTTTGCTATTTCAAATTAACAAGTATTTTAGTGTCACCAAAAATTAACAAGTATTTTAGGTATTATTATGTCAAAAAAAAGTATTTAAGGATACTATAATTCTACATTTTTATGAAATTAAAACCATAAATTAAAATATGTGTCAGTATTTAAACTCTAATTAATAGATAAATTAAATATGGAGACTTTTTCCAATTATACTTAATTAAAATATAAATAATTTATTGAAAAATACTATATAAATCATATTTGTTTAGTGGGGGCACTCTAATTCAGGCACTGTAAGGAATTGGATATCAATAGTATTAGTAGTACAGTACAAATAATAATTGTTCTAGGGGTCTACAATTCCACTTTTAAGGCGTCTGTGTTGGATTTATTGATCAACTAGTTCAGAAAAAACAAATTCATTTTAATTACATCTGTGCGGGACAGAGTATCCTCGCACCTAATATTAATAATATGGCCCACAACCTTGACAATCATTCACTAGTATATTGAAATAAAACTATTATTATTGAAATGGTTTAATACCTGCCAAAAAAAATGTTTAATACCTGGCGTTTAAATAAATAGCATAGATATTTGAGGTTTTGTACGGAAGAAAATCATACAGTTTTTTTTAAAAAAAAACAAAAATGAGATATATTACCACAGAGGAAAATATCTAATCTCTAACATAAGGTGTGTATAGGAGAGCATAACAAAATACAATAAAGTATGTTGAATAAATACAAAAGAGATAGTTTATTAGTGCCCAAACAAGAGATTATTGCCACCATATATAGTAACCAAAAAGTATGTTGAATTATTTAAAGGAAAATGCTAACTAATGTCCCCGGGGCACTGGTTAAGGATATGAAAAATAAAATTATATAGTAGTTAATGCATTGAAATTATGTAATTAATTTATAATAAAATCAAAAACAGTTTCCTTTTATGGTATGCTTAACCTGTGCCCCGGGGACACCGGATAGCAGGACCCTTATTTAAATACTTACAACAAAATTAATACATAGTGACTTATTGCAAGCAAAGTGAAGAAACCAAATAACATGATTCAACAGTTTTTTACAATTATGAACACATTACATTAATTAAATTTAATTAAATTTGTTCTTGAGGAACCGATCTAGTATTGCAATTATCAGTACTATAAAAAGTAGTAGAGGCACTGTTAATTCATTTAAAAAATGTAGGAGCTTAAAAACAAAAAAATTTATGTGATTTTTGTAGAGGTTAAAAAAAAACTTAATATTATATAAAAACTGATAAATAATACTCATTTTAGGATGGTTTTTTTCCCATAAATATGATACTTACAATAGAACAGAGGGACCAACAATGAATTTATCCAAAAGATAAAAGATTTTACCTCCTAAAACATACGGTCATAACTTCGATTACCATTATTGCAATGCATATGAAAAAACTCTAGTTGATAGAAACTTTGTATCAATATCAGATATTCCAACAAAAGGAAAAATAGAATGGAGGAAGTGATTTAGATTTTTTTCATCAATAACTCATTAATTTGGATTATTTCAGTATAATTCTGATTTATTATTTAAAGAAGAATGTTAACTAGTGTTTCAAAGGAGTTGATTAAGCTTCCAAAATAAGCAAATTATTATGAAAAATTTGTGTAATCTTATTTAATTAAAAGTAACCTCTTATGTTTTCTAGATAATTTTTTTATTTATATCCTAAGGATACTGGTTGACTAGACCCTTCTTTAAATTACAATTTGATCATCCGTACCTAATCGAATGAAGCAAAGTCAAGTCAAGTCAACTGGCATGACCTTCATTTATGCATTTTGGCAACAAAAAAAAAAACTATACATTATCGGTGAAGATAAATTATGTGGGGACTGGGGGCTATGTAAATGACATGAATTTTGGCGGCATGTGATGTGCAGATATATTATATTGTTTACGTGGTAGTATATATTTCTTATATCGATCTCTTTATTTTATATAGTAAACAAAGTGTATTAGGTTTACAAAATTAATATTTTTGTTTTTAAGAGTTCCATACAAATAAGACAAATGATTACAGTCTACTATTGTATTTTTCCATAACTTTTAAACGGTTAGTTATTTTTTTAATTAACTGACAAACTATATAAAATCCATTATCCTTTAATAAGAAATAAATTTCATTATCGTGTGCAATACATCATATTTTTCCTAAAACATATATATAATTACATACTTTGTAAAGTTTTTATTTCCTTTACAGAACAAGAGTGCAAAATAAAAATTCAAGAAATGAGGTAATGATGATGACGATGAAGGAAGAAGAGGAATATCCTAATAGAATATTTTTGCTGTCATCATGAATTAAGAATTCCAAGTTGATGAAAAATTCCAAAAGCTAGAAAACTAGACAAGGTAAAAAATAAAAAAGCTAATAAGTTAAGCTCAATAGTTGGTCCAGATATTCAGCACCCAAATCCTCAAAAACAAACACATTTTGAGAATTAATATTAGCCTCAATCTGAATTTGATCACTATGATATTCACTTTTGATTTTCTTTGTACTTACCTTATTGGACTTTTTTCTCATGATATGTTTTCTTTTGAGTGCCAATACAGGTGAAGTACCTTCTTCCAAAGGCTTAGAATTACTAGCCATTTCTTTAAGTGATTCTCTCACTACATCCACTGGAAAATTCAACACTGCCAATGAACCTCTTGTTGAAAAAGCTGCTTGATCATAAGCTAAAGCAGCTGCTTCGGCCGTGTCGAATGTTCCAATCCACACTCTAACACCTTTTCTTGTTGAATCTCTTATCTCCGCTGCAAATTTTCCCCATGGCCTAGTTCTTACTCCTCTAAATGCTCTTTTCTTGCTTTCCTTAATCGGCGGCGGTAGAGGTGATGATGATGTTTGTGTCCCTTTGATCACTTGTGTATAAGATGTATTAGATGAAACTTCTAGTGGTTCATTGCTTAGTACGGATACAGAAGAGTTTGATTCCGTTGATGATAATGATTCATTTGTTTGTGATTGTGAGTGGTTGTTGAAGTTGATGTCATCACTAAAGAAGTTAACAAAATCTTCTTCTAGTTCCCAAGAGAAATTATTAGGGAAGTACATAAGGTTTTGATTTTGGTTTTGGAAGAGAGGAGAATCAAAATACATTTTTGGATACAATACTCAATAAATTCTCTTTATCACTTGGCACTTTCTATATATGGTTTTTTCCTTTTATAGTGAAACAACTAATTGTGGCTGTGGGTGAGTCTAAAGTTTGAATGTAGATATTTGGGGGCTTGGTTCATTTATATACCCATTGAATTGAAGGGGAAACAAAAAGACCAAAAAGATTGAGAAATGGATGAATATTCATTTGAATTAAAAAATAATATAGTACAAATTTGGCTGTGGTTAAAAGGAAGGTCATAGAGGATGTCTTTGAATATTTTTATGATCTTCTTATCAAAGAATGGACCTAACGCCTAAATTTAAATAAATCTCTAGTTGAATATCCTTCTAATTTCTTTGGTAAAATGGGTAATTGCATAGATTAATTAAGGCACGTGAGTCAAACTTTTGAGCAACGTGGGCAACTCCTAATGAACATGTAAGATTGAACCATTGAATTTGAACAAGGTAGGCGACTGCTGTGCAGGAAAATTATACTCTTTAACTAATTTTCAAATTTTGGCTATTGTCATATTGTGAGAGTTTTTATTCAAAACCTTTTGATGTTTATTGTCATTCTTCTCAAACGTCACCGTATTTTATTTTGTCAACTAATTTAGTGGCTAAAAATTTGTCTTTTAAGATAAATAATTGAGAAGTCAGATATTTAAATCTCAATCCTTATATCTATAAAGTAAGACGTCAACGCACCTTTTTTACAATATAATTTACATTTACAATACATTTTTAATGTGTTTTAAATTAATTATATTTACCTCTCAAAAAAGTTAATTATATTTTTTTTTCTTCTAGAAGTTTATAATTGTTTTTAATGTTTTATTTTAGTTTTAATAATTAATAAAAAAAAACTAATTTTATTAGACTTTATTTGGCAAGAACAAAAGCTAAATTATAGATTTTTTTTTATTAAAATATTTATAATAAATGGACCCTTAATCCCCAAGCGTCCACTTACGAGGGCTGTTTAAAGCCAAATTATAGCTCGTATGAACTTAGCGCACCAAAATTGACACTAGACGAAATCAAACTTGACACCTTAAGAGGAGCACATTGTAATGTCCCAAACCGACACCACTAGACCAACTCAAATGGGTTAAATTGGATTTCATCTAGAGGACAAAGTTGAAGTTAATAATAATTTAAACCTACTTGAGTTGACATGGTGGTGTTGGCTTGAGACGTTGGAGTGTATTCCTCCTCAAAGTCTTAGGTTTGATTCTCCCTCGTGCACACTCTAAGGGAGAATATTTATGCCTCCAAACGGGTAATCAAAACATCGCACCAAGATGACGGACAACACATTACTGTTGTTCTTAGACGACTATATCACAGACAAACACAAAAGAAAAATCAAATCTCTATGAAAAATCACTTATTTAAATAGAAGGAGAAGAAAAAATTGATTTAGAAGGGTGATTTTGCATTCTAAAACATCTGAAATATTATTTTCTAACAAAATATAGTAATTTCATTAAATTATTATTAGAATGACCTCTTAATCTTAAAATCCGCCTTACATTATACTCTAACTGACGCATTCGGAAGCGTAAGCTAGCAAGCGCTAAACGTAGATTGAAAAGAAACAAGTTTGCAAGCAATAAACCTGTGAAAATAGGGTTTCGGAATACACCAAAAATTGAGAGAACTCTCAAATATTATTGAATGAATATAAGTAGAGGCTACAACAGTTAAACTTAAATAGGGAAATAACAAAACCCTAAGGGTCCGTTTGATAGTCAAGATAGGATAGAGGTAGGATATGATATAAAGTTGGATAGAGATAGGATGTGATAAAGACATGATAAACATTAATTCTATCATGTGTTTGATGCGCACATGATAACAAACAAGATATCAATATAATTAAATGAAAAATTGCTCTCATAATTAATTAAATATTGTAAAAATGGCATGTTATTAATTATAATAGAAAATACATACTATCATTATTTTAAAAATGACAATATTTTTAAAAATGGCAGAATATCAAGATAATAAATAAGTAATGATCTTCTAATCCCATCAGGATAATTTCTAACCCAGCTTATACTCAGGATAGAAATTACAAAGGAAAGTCAGGATAGGATAGGAAAATGGTTTATTTTATCCTATTCCTTTGGTGCATCGAACATGAGATTTAAGCAGGATATGATTAATCTATCATATCCTGTCTCCCTATCCTGACCATCAAACGGACCCTAATTAGCCAAAACTTACAAACTGAAACAATATATCTTGAGCTTAAATAATAAAATATTAAAGAAGCCCTCCTACATCACTAGCATATCTTGAGCCAATCATGCATAGACATGGTGTCTACCTCTAAAATATGGTGATGGATATTCTTGCATCGATGTCATATTGGAGTATGAGACCGCTACATAGTGGTGAAATTAAAAGGGTGAATTTGGCTTAAGGTTTCTATTTCTTCTGCAATATTTGGACTTGACTCTAAAATGGCACTGGTGCATATATCTTAAGTGGACGACAGTTTATTTTATGAAATAATAATCTGTATATAGAGAAGTCAATTATGCAGAAGACTGCTTGATTGATCCATCTTGGACACTCAACAATTTGCATGAATTATTATAGATATATAGATGTCACTCTCAACTTAGCTTAATTCATAGGAATGATATGCAATGTACTTACGAATTTGAGACCTCCGGATTAGGCAATCAGTTGTTGATCATATTGCTCACGTTTCATTTTTGTATTTTAGAATAGACATGCAAAGTTGAAACGAAAAATAATATCCAATTTTAATACAGCAATTCAAACTAAATTTGAGTTGGTCATGCTGTTTCTGAGCACATTTATGTTTTTCTTAAGGTGAGTTTATTTGAGTACGTACGTATTATCGAATTATTTAGTGATATTTCATTTTTTAAAAATATATTAAATGTTTTGTCATATTTTTATATTAATTTATTTGAAAATTATACTAAATTTTAAATGAGTTTTGCTTATAGAATACATGTACATAACCAACTTTGGAGTATCAAAAAATTTATATTTTTCTTAATCGGCCAAAGAAATATGAAAAAAATTGTCTAATATTTATCACAAAATAGTTATTCAAATATCATCTTTTATATAAATACTACAAACAAGATGTGTCAAGACTCAAGAAAAACATTGAATACAATCTCCTAAAACTCAGTTGTCAACTATGTTACACACCCTTCCCTCAAAAAAAAAAAACTGAGTTACACACCCAATGGAGCGACATTCAAGTGATTGAACATACCGCACTAAATCAAATCATTTCACTTTATTTGTACTAGCGAAAAGATGGACATTTCTGCTCTTTTTATTACGTTAACGTTTGAAAATTATGAACGGTATTTTTTTTATGAAATTTTAATTTTGATTGAAAGTAAAAATATAATATTTTTTTGCTTTCAAATTATAACAAATCAAATTCAATGATACCAAAAATATAACAAAAAAAAATCTAAATTCTTATTTTTTGAATGATACTAACAACAATCTTTATTATAGAAAAAATTGTTTAAGGATGTAATTGTGATGATAAAAAAGTGAGTATATATTTATTCATCTAGTTTGTTACACTTTTTAAAAGATAAAATATAACAAACTTGACATGTATATACTCATATCGTGTTTGTTACACATTTTTTTAATATTTAAATTATTCTTATCTATTTGTAATATGTGCTGTTTGTATTGAAAATTGAGAGCATTTTTAAAAAGAAAAAGTCAATCCAAATAAATTGAAATGGGTAGTTTTTTTTATATACTGTTAAGTCAACAGCAAGAGAAAAAAGAGCTCCATTTATATAACTACCACTTACATAAAGGAGAGAGTCATTTTTTATATATATAAAAAATCTAAAAGTTTCTCCTTTTTTCTCCTTCAAGAGCAAATATTGTAGTAATAGTAATGAATGTACAAATTAAGACTTTGTATTTATCCTTCCTAAACAAAAAGACTTTGTATTTATCCAAAAATATTATAAAATTAAGACTTTGTATTGCTGTCGATCTTTTGTGCCAAATACACTACTAGTCTGTCATTTTCATAACTCCCAGCAGGGGAGACTAGTGCACAGTGAATTTTTTTTTCTAGACAGTGGATTTTTTCTTTATCAGTTGCATTGCGCGCCTATGAATAACTTTCATCATTAATATTTTAATTTTACTATAATAAAAAAAATATAAAAATTAGAACAACAATTTATATAATATTTGTCTGTATATATTAGTAAAAAATATATGATCAAATTACAACATGTATTTAGACACAAAAGGCGTATTAATATATATTTTTTTAAGAACAAAAGACGTATTAATAGGTGGTGACATTAATTGTCGTTTTATAACTATTTAATACGTGATTTGAACTTTATTTTTTGAGATTACAAAGTCAATTTGTTATCACCGATCATATATCTTATGAACTTCAATAGTTAAAACAATCAATCAAATACAAATCAATTAAATCAATCAATCATGCATATATATATATATATATATATATATATATATATATATATATATATATCTTTCTAACTTATAATGTTTCCAATTTTTAAACTAAACCTTATAGTTTGATTTTTGTATCAAACTCTCTGATTCTCAGAGAGGAAGAGGTCCTTGATAATTTGGAATTCAACAAAGAAATAAATATAGTATGGTGAAGAATATTGTTTCACCCATGAATCAAATTTGAGTTCTACCAAGATCACAATTTATCTTTTGGTAATGTTCATTAATCACATGAGTTCAATCACTTAGTTTAAACACTAAAATTTTACTAGGTATAATAAAATCAATTTTACAAAACTAAGAGTTTGCCCTTCCTAAACTGACTCATTATATTTTTAAGAAAATGTTAACCAGTACTCATGCGGCACTAGTTAAAAATATCAAATTAAAAAAATTGTATTGAAAATTGTGAAAAAGTAATTAAGTATTTAACTTTTTAAAAGTCAAGAAGTTGTTGTTTTAAATAAGAAATCTATATTTTTTTTTAACTAGTATCCCAAGGATATTAGTTAATATCACTCTATTTTTAAAAGAGGTAGATGTTTAGCTCATGTTGTAAATATTCGGTTCATAAAAAATAGCCTTGGACCGTTGGTCCCATGAGTAAGGAAAAAAATAGGGTTGAATGCACTGTATTTTTTCCATTCCAGTAACCTATCCCTATCTAACATTTCTAGACTTGAAACAAGTGTCCACATCAGCCGCCAGCGTGTCCTCTACCTTGCAGATAAAATAACTCAAGTGCTCTAGCAACATTATATTGACACTCTACTGTCTCATTTGTAAGCCATTTTTGAAATTTGTTTTCTTCTAGAAAATAGTAGTGTATTATTTATCAAAGAGTCGAAGTCTCCCATTTTTTCGACTTATTTTTTTATAGTTTTTATTGGAATAATTTTATTCAAAAATATGTCGGATATTAGATGGTAATATCTCTTTTAATTAGAATTTAAATCTTTTTTTAGTGGAATAGAATTTAAATCTTGTTCGTCATGTTTAGGAGTTTAGCTCATTATCTATCTCTATTGGGTACTCAATAATAATAAATGTTAATTTCGTCTGCTAAAAAAACTAAATATGACACTAACATGATTATATAATATTTACCTGTCCATTTTTTTAATAAATTAATAATTTCAAAATTTAGTGTAATTTAATTAATTAGATAAAAAATATTATAAACTTAATAGGTTAAACAACAGATAAATATTAGAAGGAAAAAAGATTAGACAAAATTGTAGCAACTCTTTATATGTATCTACAAACTCACATATGCATCCATATGAAAAGACTTTCTCAAAGTTACCTTTAGCTTAAACTTTAGGATAAGTTAGAAATCAGGTGCTTGATTTAATTAGTTCATAGGATAATCTTTTGATTTGACTGATACATAGGATAAGTTAGGTGCTTGATTCAAATATGATTTGAACATTTGACAATATATATGAAATGTACGAAATTATCCCATAGATACAATTAACATTTTAAAGAAAACATTGTTGATTTGTTTTTATCCTCAAACAACATCGTGCTTGAAATCCATGACACTGCATTTAGACCACCTTCTAACTAGTACAGAGTAGTAAATATTCAAGAATAAAAAATTAAGAGTTCTCATACGTTACTAGATCGACTAAAATAACCGTGAAAATTAGTGCTACTTACATGTCAAGATAATTGTTAACTATACTTGCTCATAAAAAAATAATTTGCTGACAGTATTTTATTCCTAGTCTGGAAAATAAATGCGAAAAAATCATAGCGGGTCATTAGAAATACCGTTATGATGACCAAAGATGATAAAGAAAATGCAGACAATAGCCTTAAATGATTAGTACTTAATTAATAGATTGGCATTATTATCAACTTGTGTACTATAATATTTTAATAATAATGTTTCTTTCGAGCAACTTGCTTGGCATGATTAATTATAAATTATTAGATATGTGTTGTTTATATTAACCACTTATTTTTTTTATTATGTCAAAAAAATCGTCAAAAATTTTGTAAAAAAAATTCTATTTATGAAAAAGAAAAAGAAAAGTTTGCGGGACATAAATCTAACTAAATAGAACAAAAACTTAAAGAGAAAAATTTAAAAAATATTCTCATACGAAGATGTCTTCATATGTCATTTCTACACTATCAAATATAGTCATTCTCGTCACTGCATCACTCTAGAATGAACAATACACATATCACAAAATGTATTGCTCTGTTGATCCTCAATTTGTTTTTTGACTTGATTCTTTGTCAAAACTGCTGCCGTGAGTTGGCATAACAGATGAATGATATTCTATTTTCCTTATTTAATATAATTACATATTGTAAGGGATTTCATGTTATGGGATTGTCTTTTAATGTGTTTTACTTTCATAGTTTCCTAGAATAGAATATTTAGATCTATATGTATGAAGGTTGTGTACAGAAGAAATATTATACATGTTCAATATACCCTCCTATGTTTGATATGGTACTAGAGCGCAGGTTTTTTCTAGGTCTTTACTAAGAAACCTAGCTGCACACATAGCATGACTTCCCCTGTGGAGACTCCACCATCTACTAACGAATCCTCTACCAGCAACATACTTGATGACCTAACCTCTAAATTGACCTAAATACTAACCCAGTCACAACCCCAAACACATACCCAAATACCAATCAATGAATCTTCTACTGCACAGATCGACATCAAGTTGAATGATGCCAATTATGCTTTATGGTCCCAAGTTGTCGAGATGCTTATCTCCGGCAAAGACAAATTGGGCTATATCAATGGAGACATTACACAACCTGAACTGACAGATTCGTCTTACCGTCGATGGAGGAGAAAAAATTCCATTGTTAAGGGATGGATAATCAACTCTATGGAACCTGAATTGATCAATAATTTTATCCGATTTTCTACTGCAAAGGAAGTATGGGATGCAATTGCAATAACATACTTTGATGGCACAAACACTTCCCAGGTGTACGATCTGAAACGAAAAGTCACTAGACTTAGACAAGCTCAAGGATCAATCGAGACATACTACAACAAACTCCAAGGGTTGTGAAGGGAAATTGATTTTCGCCGACCAAACCTTATGACATGTGAATCTGATATTCGAAGATTCAATTTGATAACTCAAGAGGATCGAGTTTACACATTCCTTGATGGCCGAGATGATCACCTGGACAACGTTCGTAGCGATGTGCTGCAGATTAAGCCATTTCCGACAGTTGAACAAGCACACACGTTTGTTGGAAGAGAAGATATGCGAAAAACCATGATGATGACTGAGCTCGTGGACATCTCTACCGGTATTGTGCTTGCTTCAAGGGGAGGGCACTGACAGACTGGACAAAGTACGGGACCAAGCTGCTCTGACCAGCCACTGTCTCTAAAATTAGTGCCTCACGGACCTGGTTGGAATGCAGGTGCTGATCAAGCTGCAAGTCACAGGACAACACTCTCTAATATGAAGTTTGGGCAAGGCAGTGGCAAGCCAAGTAAATCAAGGTCTCAATCTGAAAGTGAGGGTTGTACACACTGTGGGAATGCCAAACACACTCGTGAGACTTGCATTAAATTACACGGGTATCCGGATTGGTGGGATGAATACAAGTCGAGAAAACCACATGAAGTTGCTGCCAAAATTGGGTCAGGACGTGCTGCCATTGCACATGCAGAACCACGTCTATCACTTCTGCCACAACCAGAATCTTTTGACAGACCTGCTCCAAATCATGGCTCATCAACACTTAGTGATTCAGGTAACATTGGCTTTTCATTACTTAGTTCAACTGAAACTGACTACAATGGATGGATAATTTATTCTGGTGCAACCGATCATATGACATATGATTCAAATGACTTTATCAATTCTACACCACCAAGGAGAAGTAATATTGTTAATGCTAATGGGGTTATATATCCGGTCACCGGAGCTGGAACTGTTGCTCTTTCACCTTCTCTTTCATTGTCACATACTTTACTTGTTCCATCTTTGTCAAACAAATTGATGTCTGTTGGCCAGGCTACTGAAGAATTAGATTTTTGTGCACTAATATATCCACATTTCTGTCTCCTCCAGGATATTCTCACCAAGGAGATCATTGGTCGTGGTACTAAAAAGGTGGGGTTGTATTACATGGACGATTTCAGCACGGGAAAAGCTAACCAAATGCAACATTCTTCGGGCGCCAAGCATAAGCAGATTTCGTTGTGGCATCGTCGGTTGGGGCACCCATCATTTAGTTATTTGAAGCATTTATTACCTTATTTATTTTCTGGTTTACATGTATCTGAATTGAAATGTGACACTTGCATTCTCACAAAGATTCACCGTGTATCTTACCCTTCTAGTTCAAATGAAAGTGATACTCCTTTTGCATTAATACATTCTGATGTTTGGGGCCCGTCTCCTATCTCTACTCTATCTGGTTTTCGATGGTTTGTTACTTTTGTAGATGATTGTACACACATGACTTGGCTTTATGTCATGAAACATAAGCATGATGTATTTGGTATTTTTTGGATGTTTCATACCTTAGTTAAGACTTAATTTTCTGCTAAGATACGAATTCTCCGATCTGACAATGGAGGAGAATATGTCAATCACGAATTTAATCATTACTTCCAATCCCATGGAATTGTACATGAAACTACATGTCCTCAAACAACACAACAAAATTGTGTCGCCGAAAGGAAAAATTGGCATATTTTAGAAACTGCTTGTGCCCTCCTTATTGGCTCCCATGTGCCACGACATTTTTGGGCTGATGCGATTGTTACCGCAATATACTTATTGAATCGAATGCCCTCTCGAGTCTTGGGTTTTAAGACTCCGCTTCAAGTGCTCTCCACACATAGCCCTTTGCCTTCTATCATGATGTTGTCTCGTCGTGTATTTGGGTGTGTAGCCTTTGTCCATCTCCACAAAAATCAGCTTACAAAACTAGATCCATGTGCTCTCCGATGTATCTTTTTGGGTTACGGTGCTCACCAAAAAGGTTACCGTTGTTATAATCCCGCCACTAAAAGGACGTATGTCACCATGGATGTCACTTTTTTGGAGTGTGAAACATATTTCTCTGCACCACCATGCAATTCTCCTCTTGAGAGGGAGATACAAAGTCAAGAGAATAATTGGCAAAGCTTAATTACTGTAGATTCATGTTTTGATAACCAACAGAGTCATGATGCTTCGGTTGAATCTAATGATAACCTTGTTGAAATCAATGATGTTTCAGTTGAAAGTAGTGATAATGTAACTACAAATACTGAACTTGAAGAACCCCCCTCACTAGTGCCAAATGACCATTCTCCTAAGAATATTCCTAAGGAGAATTACAAATTACCTTTTAGGGAAAATCGGGGAAAACCACCAGATCGATACTCCCCAAATTATGAGGTGAAAAGATCAAAATATCCAATTGCAAATCATGTTTCTTGTCAAAGGTTATCAGACCCACTCAAGGCATTTGTATATCAGTTGTCCTCTAATCAGGTTCCTACTAAAATTCAAGAAGCTTTAAAGGATCCCAAATGGGTTCAGGCGATAAAAGAAGAGATGGAAACACCTGAGAATAACAAGACATGGAACCTTGTTCCGCTGCCAAGAGAGAAGAAAGTAGTGGGATGTAATTGGGTTTTTTGAATCAAACACAAAGCAGATGGATCCATTGAAAGGTACAAGGCGAGACTTGTGGCAAAGGGGTACACACAAACTTATGGCATCGACTATCAAGAAACTTTCTCTCCAGTGGCTAAACTAAACATTGTTGGGGTACTACTTTCTTTAGCAGCAAATTTAGATTGGCCATTGCATCAATTTGATGTGAAGAATTCTTTTCTTCATGGCAATCTTAAAGAGGAAGTATATATGGAGACCAATTAGCAAATATGCTTACAAAGGTTGTAGCTGACAGAGATTTTCACAACTCACTCAACTAGTTGGGCATAGAAGACATATATGCACCAACTTGAGAGGGAGTGTTGTCGTGAGTTGGCATAACAGAAGAATGATATTCTATTTTCCTTATTTAATATAATTACAGATTGTAATTTCACATTATGTGATTGTACATTATGTGGGATTGTCTTTTAATATGCTTTACTTTCATAGTTTCCTAGAATAGAATAGTAGATCTATATGTATGAAGGTTGTGTACAGAGAAATATACAGAATAAATATTATACATGTTCAATATACCCTCCTATGTTTGATAAAAACTACAACATGAGTTGCATTGGAGCATGTGCACAAATTAGTAGTGATATATGATAATGACTTTGATCAAGATAAAATTTTAACCTACCTAGTGGTAATATGATCACTGTTTCCTTCAGGCCTAAAATATTTACACGCCTTAAATCATACTAAACTTGAGGATTTCTACCTCCTGATTTATTAAAAACCCTAGTTTGAGAAATATTTATAAATTAATAATATGACAATTTATACGGTACACTCCAATAAATTAATAGTCAAATGGATTATTTTTAAAAATAAAAATATTTAATATCATTTTCAATTTAATATAGTTTATTTTTAATAAAATAAAAAAATTATTAATTGTGGTATATTCAATAAATAACTTTTTATTTGTGGTACATTTCAATTTACAAATGTACCACAAATAATATAGTTTTTTTGGAGGAAGCTATATGTAATAATAATATGGGTTATGCTAACAAATGTCTTTAGAGCACTTGTTAAAGAAACCAAAAGTAGTATGTTTACATTAGATTCAACAATGTTTTGACTTTTAAAAATTTAAATTTATCACTCTTCAAAATATTACGATACAATATTTCTATTTTTATCATCTTAACCAATATTCTAAGACCATTCTTTAACATTTCACTAATAATATAGTTATCGGCTTATTGCACCTCAAAAAAATAATATAGCTATTGCCAGGTTTATGGGACCCGCGCGACGCCTCGTGCTTTTAAGTGACTTGCAACATATACATGCATGCATCTTCATAAGACTTTCTTTATGGCAAGTATATCTTCATAGGTCCTTTTCAAAACATAAGTACTAATTTAACATCCAGAAAATATTTAAACTATCATGTTAACACATATGATTTAGAGACATTGTTAAGGATTATATAAATAATAAGTATCAATTAATTTTTTTTAACTTATTGAGAAATAAATGATACAATTTATTTTTGGTACACTAACACATACTTATTAGCATTTTCCTTATTTAAATATATAATATTTGGCTTGTTTAGTAGTTAATGTTGGGTCACTCGGGAAACCAGGGGAACCGTCCACATCGAGGCGAGAACAACCGCACAAGCAAGAGAGACACCACACTCTTACCCAAAACCTTAAGGCAATGGGTTTATGGGTCCTCTTACTTATAAGGTGTTCAACCTTTACTCTTTTAACCGATGTGAGACATATAACTCACACTTGTATACAACAACACTCCCCCTCAAGTGTGAGTCCATCTATTCAGCATGCCCCCCTTCAAGCGGAAGCTTTTACTTTGCTTGTATCGTCGTTGTTGGTTTCTCCGCAAACGGACCGACACGTTTGTACCGCCGTTGTTGCTTTCTGCGCAAACGGACCGGTTGCCTCGGTCGCACCCTTTTTTGAACCGGGCTCTGATGCCATAACCAGTTTTCACTTTTAACTTCAAATAGCAGACATTTATCTTCAATAACACTGATATTGATTTTGAAAGTTCTTTGCTTTGACAGAGGAGCTTTCAGAATCAACATATTCTTGCTATCAAACACTTTCATAGTTTGTGCCTCCACCTTCATAGTGTAACCTTTTTGCAGTAATTGACCAATACTAATGAGATTGCTTCTCATGTTTGGTACATATAACACATCAGTGATGCAAGCTTTCTTGCCATCCTTCCTATGAATCAGTACTTTTCCAATACCACAAATTATACTGTTGTCTGCAAATCTTATTTTTCTATTGACTGAATCATCTAATTTAGAAAACCAAGATTTCTTGTCTGTCATATGATTTGAACACCCAGTGTCCAAGTACCATTCATCACTTCTTTCTTCTTCCTCCTTGACTGTTGCCATCAAGAGTAGTTCTTCAGAATCAGAACTTTCATTTTGAGCAAATTGTGCCTCATCTTTGTTCCTTGGCACTCTCTTTGATCTACATTCAAATGCATAATGTCCCATCTTCTGACAATTATAGCATTGAATATCCCTCTTATCTTTCTTCTTCTTCTGATCAGACTTTGTTGCATCATTCTTTTCTTGATTCTTGCT
>Ga0228710_1003274_pt1 | contig 25838 bp, 11 predicted proteins | sample MedpolnodulmetaG_FD_177995 | JGI IMG/M metagenome (GOLD analysis project Ga0228710, IMG submission 177995) | Root nodule microbial communities from Medicago polymorpha collected in Santa Monica, California, United States - pink nodules | ecosystem: Host-associated > Plants > Roots > Nodule...
CAAACCCATATATGGAATCTAATAAAATAAACAAAAGGGTACTCTTTTATTCAAAATTAGACAAAAATTAAGAACAATTATAGATTGAAACTGAGGGTTAGGAGTTTTATCATACCTCAAGGTTTCAGAGAGCCATTCCAAGAGATTTCGTCCGGATAGTGGTAGGGTTTATAAAGAAGAGATTAGGGTTGTGATTTGATTTGATTGAGTTTTCATTGAGGTTTAGGGTATGTGAGATTCGATTGGTGTTGATTGTGAGGGTTTGAGATTGAGGGTTTTGGGTGAGAGAGGGAGGTTCGATTGAGAGAGAGACAGATGGTTATGGGTCGCTTGAGAGAGTTTCAGAAAAACAAAATTATCATGGGTCGTTGAATGGTTCTGGGTGAGTGAGGGTGAGATTTTTTGTTTGGGAAGTTTTTATTTTTTTAGAGGCAAAAACAAGTTTTTTGTTTGGAAAGTGATACCAACTGGGAATTTTTTTTAATAAGCGGCTTTGGAATTCTGTTTTTGTCAAATTCCAATTTAGTATAATATGAAAAAAATTAGTATAATTTTAGTATAATATGAAAATTTTATAGGCTCTAAATTTTGGTTTTATATTTTCTAATCTAAATAATTAAAAGTCATACCATAACACTTTTTATGGTTGTCGAAATGAACTAACAAAACACCGTTCTGGTTTCTTGCACGAGAACGCTTTTGGGTAATTGTATAAAATTTGTAAATACTTCATATACTACCACAACGGAATATGAAAACGGTTGTCTATGACACTCTACCAGAACAATTTTTTTACCTTCCAAAAATTTGGCGTTGTTGTAGAGCCAAAATGTTGTAGTGAATTTCTGAAAAATAGAAAGAACACTAGCAACAACAACATCAACAAAACCCAACAGCAAGAACAAACAATAACAACAAAACCCATCAGCAACAACAACAACAACAAAATCGACACCAGCAACAACAAAACTCAATAGCAACAACAATAAAACCCAGCAATAAACATGTATGATTTGTCTTTCCAAAACAAAATCTCAATTTTCCTTTCCAAATTGGGTTGCGCCTCAATTTCTTTCTAAACTCGTAAACTCCATTTTCACTTTCCCACCCTCAAAGATTCTCATAAAATCTGAAAAGAATGACTTGGTAAGAGAATGGATAAAACTGTTGTTGTCGATGGATTTGAAGATGAATGAGGAAGATAAAACTGTTGTTTTGTTGAGTCTTTTTTATGAAGGTGGATGAGGAAGATGATGAAGAAAGGAAAAAATATATTAGGTGATGATAGTACATTGTTAGATACAACAGACCTCTAAGATCTAATGATTTATTTTTTGACAAATATATTAAACGGTTGAGATTAAAAATATTACTAAGGTCTTTGGTGGATCATCTATAATGTTGGTCCACCTCAGACATTTGGGGTTACCCCTTTGAGGGAAGGGACTAAAATGTATAACGGAGATGAACTTAAAGGACTAAAATGGACCAAAAATTAATTATAAGACCAAAGCGATACCAAAACAATAGTTAGGGAACGAAAAGAACAATTTAGTCTTATTTTTTTCAGTTATGTTCAATAAATTGTATGTAGAAATCGCTCTAGCAAAACTTTAATTTTTCTAAGCAATTGATGAACTAAATATAAATTTTAAAGTTTTTAATTAGCACTTAAAATTTCATATTTTGTTCATACTTAGAAAATTCTTAATTTTTTGTAAGAGATATTGGCATAATATTATAAAGGCAATTCATCTCTCTAAATAGGAGGTCATTTGAGATTTTGTCCTGAAATTGTTAATCATTTCAATTCACTTTTAATTTGGTTATTGAGTTAATTTTTTTTGTTGAAAAGGCACATATTTGTTTGTGTCACTTATAAGTAGGAAAAAGACACGATGAACCAGCTAATTTACTGTGGTAATGAAACAAGTACTCTTTATTCATCAAATCAGCCATCAACCTTGATTTGGACTGGCCAAAAGCCTTGCCGCCACAAAAAAGGGGCCACTTAGTCATCCCAACAAGCAAGCAAAGTGTACCCTTAGGCATCAGATCCTCTCCGACCAATAATAGCCTATAACGGCTCCAAATGGTTTGTAACCCTAACGGACATTCAATCTCATGATTAATGGATGCATTTCATAACTGTTGCTCCTCCATTATCACACTATTTACTACATAAATGGTCTTTTCAACCTTATATTAAGAGCTCTTGACAAGCTCGCAAGATATGTATCTCTATATGTTTCACTCTCACTCTTACTGATCATATACAGATTTTGGCATCATAGCATTTGCAGGTACAACACTATTGCGACAACCACATCCTCGGAACACCGCCATCAACAACTGAAACACTCATTCCCGTTGATCCACCACCACTATGAGTATCTTTATCCTCTTCGAGTAAAGTCTTATGTTTGATCTGAACAGTGGTGCCGTCTCTGGGAAACTAGTTTCCCCAAGTTTTCTTTGCAAAAGATCAAAACAAACTCCATTGTCAAACTCACATGGTGGATCTTGGAAGATCAACAACGTGAAGGTGAGCTTAGAAATGTAGCTTCCTTGCCAAATTGGCTTTTACATTATATAATGTCGAATTATTATAAAAACGTGTGAACCACTGCTTCACCAAAGGAAATTTCTACAATTCTCCTTGAGAAATGTCAATCGGTAAGACTTATTACAAAGTCTGCTTGTATAAAAGTTTAGTTGTGATCATTGAAACCCACATTGATCTTAGAAATACCTGTACAAAAGCGTTTTCAAATCCTGCTATTTTTACTGTGTCAATCGCGAAAGAACATGCAGGATGAAGAGCTCTACTACGAATATTTCAAACTTCAATTCATCAAACACATAATTTCTTGCATACTTAGACACACATTAGAGAATCTTAATTGTTATCAGATATGCTTTGTACATTATTTTGTTATCATCAAAACTTTAAACAGTTTTGTTCTATTAACCAATTTTGGTCCAACATTCTTCTCCCTAAATGGAACACAAACTGATTCAACAATGATTGTTGTTGGATTCTCAATTCAAGTAGCACAAGATCTATAGAAGTCTGATATGTCATATCACTAAGCTGAGAAACATGACTTCGTTGACTCAACAATGTGATATGATGCTCAAGGAAGATGACCATGCCACTTACTAGAAGGCAAAAAATAGCCTAAAATTTAAGAAGTGGCTAGATCTTATGGGATCTTATATAGAATTCATGTACACTAAATATATATGGATATTAGTTATATCATCCAAATGGATAAGACTCAGAGAATGAAAGTGAGGTTTCTTATAGAAAACTGACATGGATTGCCAATTGTATTTTGAATACATTTAAGATGTGATTGACTATAGAAGGCTTCGCGCAAACTCAAATGCAAATCATGATGAAACCATTACATCATCATAATGCATAAATATAGCAATTCCAATTCCGATTGTTGTATAATACTCCCTCCGAACACTATTATAAGCAAATCTCTACTTTTTAGATACATTGAATAAATTAAGACTACATACATTAATTATTCAATGTATCTAAAAAAATAAAGTTTTGCTTATAATAATGATCGGAGGAAGTATGTCTTATGTCATACGGATAACGATGTAGCACTTCTTGATTAGAATGATCTTATACATTTATTTGACATAAATGTATGGTTTCATTAATCCATAGGATCGTAGAAAGGTATATATATTACAAAATTCATTTATGGATTGGAGCAAGCTTCTTGAAGTTGAATTAGTTGTTTTGTTAATAAAGTTTTAAAAAAACTTAGATTAATAAAAGGGAAATGTAAAATCTTATACACTCAAGGAGGTTAATGGGAGCATATGTATATTAAAATCAATTTTTGTAAGACATTATTAGATAATAGTCTCTTGGTGAAAGTAAGTGCCAAAATTGATTCTAGTGTTTTATACTAGATCTTTATTAAGAATATTCTTAGATGTTTTAAAGTACTAAGGATTATTTTTTAAACATGAATGAAATGATCATAGTAAAGAAGTTACAAGGATGACGACTGTGTACAATATATCCAGACATAATCTAGAATAAATGTTATGCTTAGATTTTAACTATGTTAGTCGTAAAAGTACAAGCTTTAAATGATAGTTATTTCTATTACAAAGGTGTAATAAATTATTTGAAATGTTGTACCCAAAAAAAAAAAAAATTATTTGAAATGTTTGCTTATAATTGAGTGAAAGTCTGTGTTTCTTACTTTGCAGATGTCAAAAGTATATATAAAAAAATATTTGATTAATATATTTGAATCAAATTTTAGATCAATAATTTTGCTGACTAAACTTTTTCTTATAAAGGAAAAAGCAACCAGTAACATTCCTACTCTCGTCTCAAGAAATAGGGAGAATCCGGATACAATTCTTAGGCAGCACAATTTTTTATCAGGCTATTCTTTATCCCATGGCCGAACTCCAAATTAACAGGACCTCTTTCCCTTGAGAATCGACAGATTAAACGAGATTTATTTTATTTTTCTCTAATCTCGTCTCTAGAAATTGCTCTACCAGGTATATGACCAGGAGAACCTTAGCAGCAGCATCATATAATGAATTTTGAGTCGGCCACTAGAAAGGGAAATCTTATTAGGGGGCCGAAAAGTCGTTCTTGTAAGAATTAAATAAAATGTTTCACATCACCTGAAACAAAACTAAAATTGTTTATCCTTCAAAAAAAACTAAAATTGTTTAATTTTTTTTTGAGGGAAACTAAAATTGTTTAATTGTCAAGACCAATTCTTTATCCATTTCATGTTAGAATTTCTTCTAATATTTTGCGGGCTGCAATCAATTGTTGGTTTTGGTTTTAATAAAAATGAACTGATGTTGTGATCCATTTGATGATACTTATGCCCTAATAAAAGTGATCAATAGATAATGGGCTTTTTGGGCACTTAATCTGATTTGTGTAAAAACATAGTGTAGGCCCATTCACTAGGTCCATGATGGGTGGTTCCTAGGGTTGCACGGTTATAAATAGAGAGGCTAGATCCCCTTTGCCATCACTCTAACGATTCTGCTCATTAGTGGTTTGCCCCATAGAAAACCGTAATCAAATCTCGGCGAATCCGGTAATAAGTCCGGAGCATGTGAAAGGCAAAGGAAGACTCTTGTCTCAAATCTCGGCGAATCCGGTAATCAAGGTTTTCAAGTAAGTGTGTTCTAATTTCATATAATAACTCGATCTTTATGATTAAATTGCTTACATGTCCTTATATGACAATGTTGTAATTTAGGAGTAACTGTGAAGTCAGTGGGAGATGTCAACTTAATTTTGTTTGATACATTGCGGTAGAATAGTACATTAAAAGCACATAAAAGAAAATCATCATATAATTGTGTGCTATCTTTTGGAAGAGTGTTATTACCGCCAAACTCATAATCTCATTAACAAGTAATGATTTAAATCAATTACCTACGCAGCGGAAATATATGAGACTTGAATTTCACTACTATTGAGGATAAAAAAAAAAAAAATCTAGTAAGAAAACAATATTTGAGAAAAGACTATAATATCCTCAATGTAAATCCCCATAACAAACAAAAGATTATTCATCAACAAATAATATTTGTTTTTTCATTTCTAGATAATTGACATGTAAGATTTCATTCAACAATAAAAATAATATTTAAATTATAAAAATTCCTAGTTATTATGTTAGTGTTTTTTTCCCCTTCATTTGTGTTTAATTATACGAGTTTCAACCCCTTTAACTCTTAGCTCAAATTAATTGAACTACTCAACCCTCAATTTAACTCATAATTATTATTTCAGTGTAACATATATTTTATACAATCAACGAAACGAGCCAAAAACATACAACTAAGAAAACTGCTTCTTTTTCAAAACTCAATATTTGATCTAAAAATCGACTAATTTAAAGACTAATCTCATAATCCATTAACCGAGAGTTTGATCAAAGTTGGAACAAAGTTTTATATGGATTGATCTATCACAAAAGTTGTTGGCATCAGAGAGATTTGAAAATAAGATTTTTTTTTTTGAGACAATTTGAAAATGAGATGTAAAAGGGAGCATAATCCCAACCTAGACTAAAAAGGGAAGATTACTGCTCTTCCCCCAGCACAAAACGCTCGCACCCTGCACTCATGCCCAAAATGCCCTTGCGCTAGTTAAGTAGCGCAAGTGTTAATTGTTGCGCCACTTAACTAACGTTGCGTGAGTTCACTTGTGCCGCGCTAGTTAACTCACGCTACGTGTTGTCTTAAAGAAGACAGAACACTTCATTTCCTCATTTCTCATCTAAAATCTCAAAAAATCTCAAAAATCTCTCTCAAATCACCCAAACCCAAAATTCCTTCAAGTTCAAATCAAACAACACTCCAATAACAAGTTAGTCTTCATAATCAAACACCATTAAACTTTTATGTTTATATGTTAAATTTTTTCTCTTAAATTAGGAATTTTTTAGATTTAGGGTTTGTTTAAATTTTGGTTTTTTTGGCAAGAAATCATACAATATGTACATGAAAATGACTTGTGTTGCTTAAATGTTTAGATGTTTGCATGTTTATGTTGTAGTTTTTTTTTTTAGATTTAGGGTTTGTTTAAATTTTGATTTTGCTTGCAAGAAATGATACAATGTTACATGTAAATGACTTACGTTGCTTAATTTTGGTTAGATGTTTGCATGTTAATGTTGTAATTTTGAGTGTAAGGGTTTATGTATAATTTGCACTCCAAGTGTTTGATGAAATGTTTGAATGAGTGTTTCATTGATTGTTTTTAATTTCTTACTGTGTAGATTTGAAGCAATGGCAGGGTGGATCGACGTTCATGCACAATCCAACGACGGAGAACCTCAGAGGTTGAAGGTTCGGTGCCTTGGTGTAACGTTAGGAGGTATCAATGATCAACTTAATAAATTCAACCAAGGAGTCAAACCCAGAGACACAAGGAGGGTGAAATACGTTCGGTATAAACGTCCAACGCTCGACGAGGGAAGAGTATCATTCACTTGGGTGGAATTAACGAACGACAAAAACGTGAAGAGTATGTTTTGAGAGCACAACATGTTCTAGTGGATCGATATGCGGGTAACGTTGCTAGGATCAACTGAGGATATAACCAACAGTCTGATTCCGCCAAAAGATCGTGATTAGGTAGGGAAATGCACCTTTCAACTACAACAATTATCTTCCTCTGGATGGGGTAATTCAAACTTGTTAAAAGCTAGTTCCCAAGCATTTACCCGGAAGTGTTATTATTTCATTCAAAAGATTAAATTCTTGTTAGTTTGGTTTAGATGAAGGTATTGAAGTGTCAAAGACTAGACCTCATTCTTTTGGCACTTGAATACCATCATTTAAACCAAACTAACAAGAATTTAATCTTTTGAATGAAACAATAGAACTTCCGGATGAATGCTTGAGAGTTGGTGTTTAGCTAGTTTGAATTTACCCCATTCAGTGGTAAGATAATTGGCGTAGTTGGAAGAAACATTCCCGAATGTAATGTAACTTTTATTTGAATTTATTCAATACGCAACTTTATTCGAATTCACGCCGAGTTTAATTAGGCATTTTTTCGATTTTTGCAATACGTAACTTTATTTGAATTTATTCAATAAGCAATTTTTTTCGAATTCACGCTGAATTTATTCTAATTCGTTTATTTACTTTATTCAATACGCTATAACATATGTTATATCTACCATAAATATAGTAAAAAACCGTGAAAAAAACTTAACAAAAACGTGCAAAATCGTGTGACCTTCAGCTCTGACCACCGGCCAAGGTGCGTGAGTTAACTCGCGCACATGCCAGTGGTGCGTGGCTTAACTCACGCAGGGGCATTAATGTCTTTTCAGCTGGGTGCGAGCGTTTTGTGCAGGGCAAAGAGCAGTAATCTTTCAATTATAGAACTACGAAGGTAAAGGTACATATGATTTATATAGCCATAATATGTATTTATCTCGCTCTGATACCAATTGATAAAAACTTTTAGTATTTAGTCATGGGTCACTCGATACAAGTTATATCATATCATCGATAATAAAGAATGAATAAAGAAATTGTGTACCTTTGAATTAGGTTGATGAAGGATAACCGCCGACAACTATGAGAGGGATAACTACCCTCATTTCGTCTAGCTTTAGGTTTTCACAGTGTTGTTCAGAATATTTAACCGTTTGATGAGATGACGTTTAAATAGCTAAACAGTTTAGGGCAAGGACATCTCATTGAGCTTAGCAAAATGATCCAACCCATCACGGTCCATTTAGTAACAATAACCCAATCACACATATTCATCAACTAATTAGTACTTAACACAATAGACCATAATTTATATTATGACATTAACTTATAATAATTGATTATTGTCAATCCATAATTGATTAATTAAATAATTAATCCAACATTATATATATTAAAAGCAAGAGCCAAGATTAAAAAATATTATTTTATTTTAAAATTATAAAATAATAACAAAATTAAAAACAGCAAGTAGAAAAGAAATGATAAATTGTTAGATTAGTTCAAATAATAAAAAAAAAAATTACATTTTTTTTATAAAAAAAAATTCACAAATCCTAACTTGCTAATTGTTGACTGAGGTTAATTTCAGGAAAAATAAAAATAAAAGAATCATGAAAAAAGAGGCAGAAATCTGCGCACAAAATATGTGCTGAAAATAAAAAAAAAATCCTAATAAAATCCTAAATCTAGTTGTAGAAAAGAAGAAGAATCAATCAACTAAAAAAGGAAAGAAAATCAATATAATTATGATTGATTTCACAATCAGTTCATACCTTTTTCCCCTAAAAAAAACCATATTATTTTTGTCCCAAAAAAAAAAACTTATTAGTCCACCTTGAAAATTCTATAAATATCAGACATTGACACACACAAAACAAGAAATTGGTGAAAATTATACTAGTGTTTCCACCTTGAGTCAAACACAGATAATGATAGAGAGAAACCGAGTGTAGCAAATTATTCTAAGTCTCTCTATTTTTGGTTTTCTTCAAGAGGTATGTTTTCCAAATTCATCTCTATATTATTACTGTAAACATCTTGAACCCATTTCTTTCTATTACATTTATCAACCTTCGCTGCGGCGGTTTTTCCTTTCTAAACGTTCATCCAAACACATACTAAATTGATCTATGAACGTACTGAAAATTATTTAAACTCAATTATGCTTGTTTTTTTGTCATCTTATACAGTGACACTTTTTTATTTTGTCTGATGCCTGTATGTATGCGGCGCTATCCTATTCCTAGGTGTGTTAGAATATTTAGTAATGTTTGTGTACATTTTATTTATTTGTTATTTATTATATTTACTTTTATTTTGATATCACCGGTGTCATGTTTACCTATTTTTGTCATTTTGCTCCATTTGCACGTAGACTTCCAAACTTCAATCTAAGATTCATATACAAATATGAGTGAACGACCATAGATTTGAAAACTATGAACTCACATGAAAATGAAATCATAGATTTAAAATTTGAAAATTCATATGCAAATAAATTAAAATGACAAAAATGATGTAAAAATAAAAAAATAAAAGACAAAATCGTTACCCAAAATTAAGTTAAGAGAATACGAAAATAATTTTCAGCAATTGCGGCATATGGTCTTTTGGTTTGATTGTAACGCAAACTCTAAAATTAACCAACACGCAACAATTTTTTCTCCTATGAACTACCTATCATTTGATTTCTCCCTTGCATCTGGAGATATGGTGAAAAAATAATTAACATGATTTTACACAATTAATTAGAGTCAGCCTTATTCAAAAGGATGTTCATAGGATAGGATGCTATTAAATTTCATACTCATAATTGATTCCAGACTCATGTACACCATTCATGTGTTCACTTTTGGGATCAAATACAGTATACATTATAAAATTTTGACTCATGGACTTTTCTTCTTAATTATGGTTCATATGACTTTGTTTTTTGTTATCATGTGATTTTCATGATTAACTTTTTTGTTTTATGAAATATTATTAACTTTGTTTTGCTAATTTTTTTAATGAAATTTGCAAGATTTATTTTCCTTGCTGATCATATTTTTGTGTTTCTTTACTGTTTATTATAAAAGCAAATCCTATATTTATAGGAAAAAGATAGGTAGACATCTTTTTTATACACCTCTTGTGTACACCCCATGTGTCAGGGGTATTTTAGTAATTTCACATCACATCATCACCCATTTTCATCTCTTCTTTCAATGTTTTTGCCACATGGTCACAAATGTGTGTGGGTGTCAAAGGGTGTATGCCACTTAAGGTGGTTCATGTATAAGAGCTCTATTTATAACGAGAAATGATATTTGTAGAACTATTTTGTAACAACTTTTTGACAACTTTCTCTCTCATACTCACATTATCTTCTTATTCTCTCTCTTCCTTTTTTCTCTCTATTATTTTTGACCAATTAAATGAGAGAAAATCAAAGTTGTCAAAGAAGTTGTACCAAAGAGTTGTATATATATCACTACTCATTTATAACATGTTCTTTTCTCATTCCTAATTGTCTGTAGTAGCAACTTGAATTCATCTACTAGCATAAATACTTGTAACATTGTTTGAGAAAACTTATGAAAACAACTTATGAAACTTATGAAATGTTCATAAGTTGTTTTCAGCTTGTTTGCGTAAACTTTCTAGGATAACTTATAAAAACAACTGATAGATTATACGAAAATAGTTTGACTGATTTTATCATGTTATATAAATAGCTTTTCATAAGCATTTATGCTATAAGCTAAAATAAACTGTTTATGCAAACCCGCATTAGTGTTATATACTTATATGTATTCCTTGCCATCTTAAAATCTCTCTGATGGACCCTAACAGTTCTTAATACACGTTGAGAAGTATTCTACTCTTGCATGATAAGCTAATAAAGCTAATTTGTTAAACATGTTATTTGTACAATGCAGGTTATAAGAAAATGGCAAATAATGATAATGCACCAAAGGAGACTAGTGTTAACAATAATGCTGGATTTGAAGCTGACAAGCTTACAAGGAAATATGACCTTGTTGAAGAAATGGAGTTCTTATTTGTAAGGGTTGTAAAGGTCATAGACTTTCCTAATATCCATAACCTCTATGTAGAGGTCAACCCTGGAAACGCAATAGCAACAACATTTTTCTTACAAACCAGCAACTCATCATTGAACCAAGTGTTTGCTTTTGAAAAAGGAAAAATTAGTTCTAGCAACGTAGATGTTTTGTTGAAAGACAGGACGTCAGGTATGTTCATTGGTCATGTAAAGTTCGCTATTGGTGATATTCCAAAAAGGGTGCCACCAGAATCTTCATTGGCACCTCAACGGTATACGTTAGAGGATCAAGCTGGTACGAACCTTGCTAGAGGGGCTATCATGTTGTCTTTGTGGTTTGGAACTCAAGCAGATGAATATTTTCCTCTAGCATGGTGTTCAGATACAACAAAGATAACTGATGATTCTGTTGGCTATACTCGTTCTAAGGTATATATGTCACCTTCCCTTAGGTATGTAAAGGTCACTGTGATTCAAGCACACGATTTGTTACTGCAATTTCCTCTTGAGAATTCGGAATTGTTTGTCCAAGTTGGTTTAGGGAAGAGTTTTTGTTTGAGAACTAGTTTTTCTAAGGAAAAGAGCGCGAAACCGTTTTGGAATGAGGATTTGATGTTTGTTGCACAAGAGCCTTTCGATGAAGAACTTGTCTTGAGCGTTGAGCAAGTAAGATTAGCTGATCATGTGAATGTGAGTTTGGGTACATATACAACTAATTTGAAAGATGTGCAAAAAAGATTTGATGATGTACCTGCAGATGATAAATGGGAGGATCTTAATAGGCCTGGAATTATTGAGAATGCAAGGGAGATGAAGTTTGCTAGTAAGATTCATTTGAGGATTTCTTTGAATGGTGGTTATCATGTGTCGGACGAGCCTCTCGAATATAGTAGTGACTTTAGGCCTTCATCAAGAGATCATTGGCCACCAAGCATCGGTGTTTTGGAACTTGGAATCTTAAAAGCGACTAATTTGATGCCAATGAAGATTGGGGGGAGAACCGATGCATATTGTGTGGCGAAATATGGACCAAAATGGGTAAGGACAAGAACAAGTGCAAGTGTTAAGAGCCACGAACCAAGATGGAATGAGCAATATGTTTGGGAAGTTTATGAGCCATTCACAGTCATTACTATTGGAGTTTTTGATAACAATCAGTTAGATCCTGAAAGTAGAGCCAGAGGTGCAAGAGATACTATAATGGCTAAGATAAGGATTCGTCTATCAACACTCGAAAACGGCAAAGTGTATGCACATTCTTACCCTCTTATAGGTTTACATCCCTCTGGTGTAACTAAGATGGGTGAAATCCATTTGGCAGTGAAGTTTACTTGGACGTCTCAGTCTACATTTACTTTTCCATTTGAGTCTATATTTAATAAGTGTGCATTATACGGCAGACCTTTGTTTCCTGCAGTACACTACTTCTTACCATTGTCACCTACACAATTTGATACTTTAAGAAATCAAGCTTTTCGTATTATATCAGCGAGTTTAAGCAAGGCGGAACCGGCACTTAGGGAAGAAGTTGTGTCTTATATGCTTGATATGAGATCAGATATGTGGAGTATGAGAAAAGGAATAGCAAACTATAACAGGATCATGAGTCTTATTAGTTACTTTTTTGCTTTTTGGAAATGGTTAGAGGATATAAGGCAATGGAAGAATCCAATTGAAACAGTGCTTTTTCATATTTTTTGCTTATGTGTGCTTTTGTATCCAGAGCCAATGATACCTTTGGTGAGTTTCTATCTTTTCAAGATTGGTTTGGATAATTATAATTTCAAGAAGCATGAGCATCCTTGTCACATAGATGCAACATTATCTGGTGCTGATACAACAAATTCTGATGATTTAGAAGAAGAACTTGATTTCTTTCCAACTCAAATTGGAGGTGAAAATTTGAGGAGGAGGTATGATAGGTTGAGAGTCATTGGAAGGAATGCAGAAAAAAGAGTTGATCAATTGGCTACCATTTTAGAAAAGCTACATTCTCTAATCAGTTGGAGGGATCCAAGAGCTACACTGATATTTTTGTTGTTCTGTGTTGTTTGTCTCCCTGTTACATATTTTGTTCCTCTTAAAGTTATCATCTTCCCTTGCATATTTATTTATCTAAGACATCCAAGATTTAGAAGCAGTACACCTTGGAGGGCTGAGAATGTCTTCAGCAGATTGCCCTCCAAGCAAGCTTTTATACTGTGATGACATGGCATATTTAGATTGGGATATTAGTCTTTCTAGAGTTATTTAGTATTGTTATTTCTTTTTTTTTTATTTGGATAGGCAAATGTTAGTATATCAGTTCTTATGTCGGTATTTTTTTCCTTCACGAGGATTTGAACTACAATTCCTTGAACATCGGTATTTTCTAAATATTCTTCCTTTTCTTGATTTCTTGATTTTTTTTTTCATATATAGAATAAGGGTTTGCAACTTAATTTGTCTATCACCCTATGAAACAAGATACTCTTTTGATTAGACATGTCCCGGTGTTGGATACATATAGTGTCCGACACGACACCGATACATATGATTACACTGAATTATGTCATTTTCTCCAATTATTATTGATGTTGACGTATCCATTCCGTGTTCGCGTATGAATCTGTGTTTCTTAGTATCACCATATTCCGAAAGCAATTCACATTCCAAAATTTCATATGGTTAAAGTCATTGATTTAGGATTGTACACAAAAAGTGCAGGACATATCAACAAGTGTGCCACATCAACAATAATAATAAATGTTTGATGTGCACATTGAACCTATATAATCATCTCTCAAAGTTCAAAGAAATTGGGTTCATATAATGATTTTCAGAATCTGGAAAACTTTACCTTTTTGGCATATGATGCATGCATTTAATTCTACAAGGTTTATAGCTATAATAGGCTAGTTTCCATTTCCATTAGAAAGTATAGCATATTTCATGTTTCACAATGAACAAATAATATTGAGCTGCGAGATACTACTATAGATGAGAACAACTTTTGTGGTTGTATTCGCTAGTTGTTTGTCTCTATCTTCATTGAATTTCTCCATTTAGTTACTGCCCTTACACTTCCAAAATGGAAAATCTTGATCAGAATTTTACTTTTTTTTTTTACAAATGATCAGAATTGTTAAGAGGGTTAAAATATGTTTATTTGGTTCAAGATCAAACTTTGAGTTAAATTTTTTATAAAATGTATGGGATGGTACGTTGTTGAGGACCTATTCACAAACAAACCTATTATCTTAATTTGATCTCAGAATCATGGAAATTCAGTTTTTTTTTTTAATCATTTTCATTATTTTGACCTGCTATATATTTATTTTTATTCATTTTATTTTATATTTAGTTTAATATATTTTTTTTGGTAGAGTTGATGGTTGTAGCATATATCCCGATGAAACTAGAACTTCATTTTTCAAGACTTTATTTTGTATCACTTTCTTATGTAGGTTCTATAGAGTAACAATTGCATCAATTATTTGGAAAAAAAATACAATTTTTTTGTGTCCTTTCGATATGTAAATTCGGACAAGCCAGAGGCCTCTTCAGAAACATAATACTCCTTCGACGTCTCATCACTAAGCTACAACTTCGGAGACAATTAAAACAACTTGTAAACATACAAGATTTTTTTCTAAAAAATACAAATTTCTAATAAACTCAATTGAACCCTTGCATAATTGGTGTCATGAAACAAATCAAAATAAACTTACTACACACATCCGTACAATAATTTATAGATGTATAATGAAAATTTCATTTTTCAAGGTTTATATATCAAGGTAAAAGATGTTAACTTTCCAGTTCAAGAATTCCACTATCTAATTAAAGTAAACAAAGTCAAAACGCACACAACTACCAGTGATTACCATATATTTGGATGAAGGATTTATGAGAAGAAAGGAAAAACTTACTTTTCTGTTTTAATCATAAACACCATAAAATATAATTTTAAATCAATAAGTAGAGTGTTAATTAACTATTCTGTAACCTCAATCATAATGCTCATATAAAGTGTATATCAAAATATAGATTTAAGACCTCTCCAAATGTCATTTCTTTATTTGTCCAACCATTTTGTGACAATTTTTAGACAATTTTCTCTCTCATACTCACATTATATTCTTACTTTCTCTCATCCTTTTTCTCTCTCTATTGTTTTTGACTAACAAGAAGAAAGAAAAATAAGGTTGTCATAAAAGTTGTACCAAATAGTTGTTCAAATATCATTACTCTTTCTAAAATAACCAAAGATTTTCATTATTTACAAGCTAGTACAATCAATCATTTCACATATTGTAGTCAACAAGGCACAAAAACCAATGACATAGTAATAAAATCTAGTGGGATCCAAGTGAAGTGACACAAAATTTGATAAACCAATAACACATAGATAGCACCTTCAGATCAATATAAAGGAATCAAGGTAGTGTAGTAAAAGAGGCAATTGATACCCCCTTCTGAAATACTGCCAGTATTCAGACAAATACTGATTCAAGACAGCTAAAAAATTCAGTGCATTATTGCTGCTCACACATTATGCACTAATATCATTAACACCTATCTACCCCACTCTGCTCAATGGTCCCATTACCTTAACTTCATTACATCAATCTTGTGTGCTACCAAACAGAATAGTACAACAAATTTGGTTACTTGCACCTTTCATATTGTTGTAAGTTGTTGGTCATACATAATATCTTTCTTGTCCATAACATCATCACTAAAAAACTTATACCAAACTCATCATACTAAATTTTTATACACATTTTTTAATTAATAAATTAAAACTTGTACACCACATTTTTTCAAATGCCTCATCATCAAATTTGTTATCCCATTTTTCTTTTTGGGATTTTTAATATACATGACTCTTGAGTTTGAATTTGATAACTGACTCTTTCAAAATCTTCACTCACTGTTCTGGGAGATAACTTCTCCAAACTTGAGAAAGAGTTGAGCATCTGAAGTGCTCATGGAAGGACAGTTGACCAAATGAGGTGTCTTGAGATTTGCATACTCATCCATGTAGCATGGAACTTTGGCGGATGGATGAGATGCCGGCTGTAGAGGAGTTAGTTGTTTAGCGGGAGTGACTGATGGCACGAGACTTCCTAATACACGAGAAACTTCATGCATCGTTGGTCTATCGGCTGGCTGCCTCTTTGTGCATAATAGAGCAAGCTGAAAAACTTTCTTTACTGCTCCTAGGTCCTTGCAGGTGGCAGTTACGTCGGGATCAACCGTTTCCATTACTGCATTGCTAGCTGTCTTGGACAAAATCTGCAAAAATTAAGATAGTTGTTATCACATGAAAATGAAATCAGAAAGACAATGTGGGAGCAAGAAAATAAATAGCCAACAGTCTCTGAATATAGTCTGCAATTCTTTAAAGCTTCATTCATAGAAATTCAAAAGTCAAAGGATGGCAAAATGCCTCATTAAGTACACAAAATACTAATACAATGAAGTATAGATTGATATTTTAGCATATTGGAATTGCAACCTGTTGGGCATGTTTATAGTTTACTGATTAGCGGGCAGGTCACTCATGATACAGTTCAGGTGTAAATTAGATCATAGTATCTAAACAGAAATTCTAATTGTTGTTCTAACACAACCTCAAATCATAAGCCAACCAATGTTTTTAAGTCCAAAGAGTGAACATTTAAGGTTTGAAAATAAGGTAAAAGTATTCCAACTAGTCTAGACTATCCACAGACAATAGAGAGCAAAAAAAATACACCTAGAACAATGTAAGACCAGTGTTATATGTGTGCGCATGCACACATGCAACGGTGCAATAAAATTGCTTTGATGGTGAGTATAGCCAAACTTACTAGATGATGGAGGTTGGACTCATTGTCAACAGCTTTTCTCCCAGTTAGCAATTCAAGCAAAACAATACCATAGCTGTAGACATCGGATTTCTCAGTGAGTCGGGAAGTTCTGGCATACTCAGGGTCTATGTATCCAATTGTGCCCATTATGTAAGTAGAAGTATGGGACTTTGTAGGGCATAGGCTTTTGGCAATGCCAAAATCTGTGAGATGCGGCTCAAAATCTGAGTCTAGTAAAATATTTGAAGATTTCACATCCCTGTGAATGATGCGAGGACTGCAATCATGGTGTAAATATGAGAGCCCTTGCGCTGCTCCAAGTGCTATTTTCAGACGCATGTGCCAATCAAGTTTTTTCTTCTTACTTGGTCCTGAAAGTAAGGAAAATAAGTCATAAAAAAATCTTCAATGTACTCTGGCTGTCATCCAATGAATTGATTAAACAAATATCAATGTGTCAGTGTCAATGTCGAGTCTGGTTTGGCGCTTGATAAATGCTTCTAAATAGATTGCAAATGCATGTGTGCAACATTCAAAAAACAGTGAATTACCATGAAGAAGATCCCATAGACTACCATTTTCCATGTAATCATAAAAGAGAAGGTGGCCATATGGTGACAAAGAGTAGCCTTGGAGACAGACCAGATTCCGGTGCTTAATGCTGCCGACTGTTGCAAGTTCAGTCTCAAATTCTTTCAAGTATTGCGGATAGTGAGAATAGAGCCTCTTTATGGCAACAGGCTTGCAATTTTTAAGAACACATTTATAAACCGTACTAGACGCACCACTTCCAACTATATACTTTTCACTCAGGTTTTCAGTCATCCTCATGATATCGTCATACACATGAAGTGCCATGTTCATATGAAGAATCACTAGCTTCGGAGGTGAGAAAATAACTGTCAATTTCCAAGTTCATGCCGTCAGTACTTCAGTGTTGATAAAGAGATTGATAGAATACTAAAAAAATAAACTATCATTACAACTTCTAACCAAAACAACTTTTTAGACCCCGGCAGGATAAGAATTATTACTTGATTTGTCGCCTGGTTTCTCAAGTGATCCATCCGGAAACGGAGACGGATGGTGTGGTCGGAAAGCAGCCAGCAGTATCATCAGAAGAATTACAAGGGCACCAAGAGTAATTCCCAGAATAGCTGCCTTAGATAATGTAACTGCAAGTTACAGAAAATACATCAAGAAGCCGCATCTCAAAATACTTTGAAGCACTTTAAAATCACTTCACATGCAGGTTCAGCTTACCACGTTCCGTAGGATGAGAACCTTGACATGGAGAATTCAGCCAATTACCACAAAGACCCGGGTTTCCCATGAAACTGCATATAAGAGGTTGTATCAATCAAACAATACAATAAAACACGTTGATAACCGACTAGATTACATTGTTTTAAAACTTAAATGCAATAATGAGAATACTCAATAATGAATGCCACTAACCTGTCAGGTGAAAACCTGGTGAAGTTGTTGCTTGTGGGAATAAGACCAACTAGCTGGTTATAGGACACATTACTGAAAAATTTGGAATAGATAGTCAAATTATATTAGGTAAAGGTGACATGGTATGTAAGAAAATATCATGGTAGAATTTGTTCAAAAAAATGCTAAACTCACAGCAAAGAGAGACTAAGACAATTTACAAGCGACGTCACGTCCCCAGTTAAGTCATTGTTTTCAAGTCTCCTACATTTTATTTCAAACCAAGTAAATAAAAAGGGAAAAGAAAATTCAACAATTATATGAATAATCAGCACACAATAAACACTGAAAAAGATAATAAAAAAACAGCTTACAATGATGCTATGCTCTGAAGCTGACCAAGTTCTACAGGAATCATCTGAGAGAGTTGGTTATGGGAAAGATCGCTGTCACATAGAAGCAAATAGAATAAGCAAGGGAATAAAACAAATAAACTAATACTTAAAATTTCATTAGAAAAATATATAACTTACATTTCCATGATACTTTTGAGATTACCAAACTCTGCGGGAATAGGTCCTGTTAAATTGTTTCTACTCAGATTCCTAACAAAATAAGTACAAACAATTCGTAATTAGTGATAGGACACAATAAAGATTCCAAGAAATAATAACTATGCAGATAAGTATAACTCACAGCTTCAGAAGATGTTCCAAGTCACCGAGGGAAGAAGGAATTGGTCCAGATATTTTGTTGTTTGAAATATCCCTGGAAGAAATAATCGATTGATATAAAGTCAAAGATATGAGCTCAAGGAGATAAACTAGGAAATAATTCATACTTACAATGTATCCAAATTACCAATCCGTGACAATTCAATTGGAATGGGGCCCTGAAGGTTGTTTGACGAAAGATTCCTACAGAAGACCAACAAAATGAGCAAATTGAACAAATTGAGTAAGCGATTAAATGGTTGAAGCTCGAACTGAAAATGGCCAAGCATGATGTGCATGCATGTATATAGACTGTATATAGACCAAAATGCTCTTAAAAAAATGGGAACATAAATGAACAAAAGAAGCCCCATTTGAATTGGCTTATTTGAATCTATCTACTGGCATAAGCACTTACAAGACTATCTAGAAAAGCTTATGAAATCAGCTAATATCATAAAAAAAAGGGCAACCCGGTGCACTAAAGCTCCCGCATACGCAGGGTCCGGGAAGGGGTCCCACCATTTGGTGTATTGTACACAGCCTTACCCTGTTTTTACACAAGAGGCTGTTTCCAGGACTTGAACCCGTGACCTTCCAGTCATATGACAACAACTTAACAGTTGCGCCAAGGTTACCCCTCAAATCAGCTAATATCATCTATGAAAAAAATTTGATTTTTATCTTTTGTTATAGAAATAACTTATACACTTACTTAATCCAATCAAGGCTACTCTTCATGCATGATAGAATTACGAGTTCAAAAAAAAAATCAAGGAGAAACTTACAGAGAAGTCATACTCTCCAAGCTATGAAAAGTAGCAGGTATTGTTCCATTCAGCTTATTCCCATGCACATTTCTAAGAGAGGAGAAAAATCCATCACATGAATGAATTGTTAACAACCTTATAACAAACCAACAGTTCAAGTTTTGTTGCTTACAGGCCGGTAAGGCTTGTACACAAGCTAAGGTCACTGGGAATTGGCCCCTCAAGATTGTTGTTAGCAACATTTCTGCAAGAAGGATAGATGACTCCTGAAAACTACGACAAATACCAATAAAAGTGAAACTTCAAAGAAACAATACTTACAAGTCAAATAGAGAAGTAAGCTTTCCAAGCTCGGGAGGGATATGTCCACTTAGGAGATTATCATTCAGTTCCCTACAAAAGGTTGCATATTAAAGGCTGACCTTAAGTAAAATTTTCGTGAAAATTAAATTGAAATGATCATTAACTATTTGAGGGTTGAGGGGTAGCTTCTAGATTAAGCTTCTTACAAATAATTAAGCTGTGTCATATTTCCAAGCTCCGGAGGGATGAAGCCAGTCAGCTTATTTCCATGCAAGTACCTACAAATACTCATAGATTGTAAGTCAAATTACCCAAAATTAGGACAAATTAGGACACAATCGACTAATGGATACTTACAATTTTGCTGTGTAAGTCAAATTACCCAAAATAGGAGGGATTGATCCAGTTAGCATGTTATAACTCAAGTCTCTGGATCAAAAATTTGGAATAGAATTAAGTTAATGATCACGTATTATAATCTATAAAACATAAAGTACAATTTATGATCGACTGAAAGAAAGTGCTTACAACACAGTAAGCGCTTGCATGAGACCAAGCACTGGTGGAATATGTCCAGAAAGATTGTTGCCTTGCAATGACCTACAAATTACAAACAGATCTGTTAAAGCATTCCTATAGAAGGGAAGTGAAATGACCAAATATTATTCTTACAAAATATAACTTGAAAAAAGAAAGAAAAAAAAACATGTAATTCATACAAGGTTGCTATTTGAAGAAAACCGATATTGAATGGAATCTCTCCGGTTAGCTCGTTGGAAGATAAATCCCTGGCATCAACATAAGATGTTATAAAAGTAACAAGAAAACAAACAAGGCATCTCAGACAAAGTATATAGTAGGATTGCATACAAGACTTGGAAGGAGGTGCAGTTGCCTATGTTTTCCGGAATACTTCCTGTCAAGCTATTGTTTTTCACATCACTACAGAAATAAAAGGAAGAAATTAATCATATCCTTCAAAAAATGCACATTTTGAGGACTTGGAATAAAAAAAGTGTGGGTAACTTACAAATACCACAACCCAGTTAATTGGCACATGTCCGGAGATAGCGAACCAACTAAGTTATTCCCTCGCAAGCCCCTAATTGTTATAATAAAAATGTGAGAGAAAAAAAACTTTGCAGAACTGATAATGATAATTTCATATATTTTGTTTATACTTACAGATATTGCAAAACTTCGTTCCAGTATAAAAGCCTTGGAATTTCACCACTAAGATTATTGTGTGCAAGGTCCCTAAAAAATATATTCATGAGATAAGAATGTTTGTCACAGAAACTTTAAATAGTAAAGTAAAGAGGTTAATGAAAAAATACTAAAAATAACTTACAAAAATTTCAAGTTAGGAATCTGAGACAATGTTGAAGGAATTGGTCCAATCAACTGATTATTCCTCAAAACCCTGAGATACAATAATATAGAAGGAAAGATCTGTCAGGATCTCTTCTGAGAATCCAAAAACAAAAATTTCAAAATCATTGAACTATGCTTTAGAAAAACTCACAGAGTTTCCAATTGTTTCAGCTTAGAGATTGAAAATGGTATATCCCCCCGTATTTCATTAAACGAAAAGTCCCTGAGAACACAATGAAACAGCCAAGTTCTTAAATCACTATGAGATCAAAGTACAAACTGAATTCAGTTCTTCTGGTAGTGAAGTGAAAACATACAAGGTTTGCAACAGAGAGCAGTCGCCAATCTCGTCTGGTATCTGACCTGATAACCGATTTTGTTTTAAATCGCTGTATCAAACAAGTTACAAAAAGGATAAGCAAAAAACAACAATGAATGAAATGAAAAATAGTGTTAAGGATAACATCAAATTACTTACATAGACACCAAGCTTTGAAGTTTCCCTATTGCAGGCGAAATTTCACCATCAAGATTCAAACCAGAAAGATTGCTGAAATCATATAAATTGATTGTTATTCACCGACAATAAAGGCGAAGAAGATTAATTAATAATTTAGTGTCCAAGGAAACTCACAGTGCAACAACATTGAAGGTGACATTATCACATGTAATCCCTCTCCAAGCACAATAATCTGATGTTGGTGAGTCAGTCCAATCATATAAAACATTATCCACATCCCTGAATGACTTCTTGATCTCTAACATTGTTGACCCTTCAATTGAAACATTCAAACATATTTTAGTATTATTGATACCATATAAGCTTCATCTTGTTAATATATTTCCAACTGTAGTTTTAGCAGAAGCATCATACTTCATGCCAACATTGTTAAAGTTGGAAACATTATTAAAAGAAAATTAACAAGATCCAAACTATAACCAAGTTTAATGTTGTTATTCAATAGAAAAAGAAAAGGAGCTGACTTTTTTTTCAAATAAAAAATTGGGACTAACTAATAACGGTTTTGGTTATGGATGAAGAAACCAAGTAAAAAAAATATATATAAATACTAATTAAAAATTCAAATTTTTAAGTGTTTTGTCCAATACCCTTCATCAAAAAACAAAGAAAAAAGCACATGGAGTATTCAGCTTTGTAACAATGACAACCATAAAATTCACAACTTGTTGACAAAGCTTCAAACTTTGAATATTGTTGTGTTCTCTCCATTACAAAAAGGGAACAATAAAAAAAACATTGGAAGAGTAAAACTACAACACTCACCATCATCTGAATCCACTGAATTGACATTGAAACAACTGAGCAAAACAAGAACAAAAACCACTCCAAATTCAAATGCCATAGCTCCAACCAAAGTACCAAACAAAACCACCAAAAACCTCTTTCCTTCTAGAACCTCTTCTTCAAACACAACAAAGAAACAACCACAGTAAGAGAAAAAGAACAAAAGGGTCTTGTTATTTTCTTATACTATGTTACTTCTTCAACAGTAGCATTCACTAGGAACCATTGAAAGGGTAAGGTGAAGTGAGTTAAAGAGTATTCTTCTGTGTATTCTCCATATAATATAGCTTTTTATGTGAATAGGAAGAAAGAGTTGGATTTTCAAAGCTTCTGAAATTATTATGAATGTGTAATAATAATAATAAGCTTTAGATGTTCAATCACATCATTGTTTCTGCCATACAAACATAACATAGCTACCACTAGCTAGCACCAAAGAAAAATGAGAGAAAGAAAAAATAATTTCACATGTAAAGTTAAAAAACCATCTGCCACCATTTCTGCTAAAAACCTGCAAACTCTGCAGAAACACTTTCTTTCTTTCTCTCTCTTATACTAGTTTCTTTTCTTTTTTACATTTTTTTTTTCTCTTTCTTTAAACTGTTATGTATATGCAAGTGCTATGACAATTTGGTTGAGTTGAGACATGGTAGAAGTAAATAACACAGTGAACAGTAAGGTATGGTGTGTCGTTGGATTTAACTTTTGATTCTCAGATGTCACTTTCTTTGCAGTTTTGCTATGCCATTATCTGTGTGAGTTTGTGGGGAAATGGGTCATACACTACTAAAGACACTCACACTAACTAGTTACACTATTTATCTTATTACATCATTATTTTATATTTTTTTTAGAGGATTTTATATTTTATAAATACGATGTTTCCATCGTCGATTAACGATGACTAATATTTGTCAAAGAATATGTACTGTAGGGAAGATTAGTTCTTCTCCTTCTAATTGAATTATTGTCGTACAAAAGTATAAAAATGATACTCATATCATTTGCTTAAGAGATCAAATTATTTTACCACTTATCAATTCACTCTTGGCTATATATGATTTTGGATTATATAAGTATTTGGTTTCTATAAATATATCTAATAATTTGTCAAAAAAAATAAATATATCTAATTTGAATTTTAATCCTGATAGAAAAAGTGGCATATTTATGTCCCAATAAAAGTTTTCAACGTGAAGTTTTAATCCCGGTAAAAATCAAATTTATTTTATTATTTTTAAACTTTTAAATGTTTAAATAACTTTTTTATTGCATGTTTAGAATCTTATAAAAAATCTTTAAAATAAAATTAGAATTTTTAAAATAATATGAATGTTTAAACTTCCAGAGTCAAAGTTAAAATTAATAAAAATTTGGACTTAAAAGAACATATTTTAAACTCTTTTTTTATAGAGGACTTTTTAAAAAAGTTTAAGGTTCGTTAAACAAAATTGAATTTAGCATGGACTAAAACTTTATGTTGAAAATTTTTATAGAGACTAAAATATACCATTTTCTATGAAAACTAAAAATAAAATTTGATATATTTACAGAGACTAAAAACTTATTTAACTCTATGTTTTTTAGGATGAGTAATAGGTAATTTGCTCAAAAAAAAGAGCAAGTAATAGGTAATGACATTAAAACCAACAAGTTCAAGTGGTAAGAGATATAAACCTTTGAGTAATTGGTTCAGAGGTCTCATCTTTAACTCTTTAGTGTATGTTTGGTTATGCGATGAGAATAATATTGATTAAAAGTGTTTCTAACTACAAATAATTTGTATTTGAATATATTCGTGTAAAGGTGAATTAATCTCTAAATTTGTGCGCGAAAATCAATTCAATAATGAAAATCTACAAATTCTAACTTCAAGCTTAATCAATTTTGAAAGCAAAATGAATTATACTCGAAACAATCAAACATGTGAGAATCAATCCTACACATCCAACGTCAATTCAGATCCCGAATGAAACATACACTTGGCATGAACAAAATTCAGGTAGAGGAAATAATGAGGATCTTCAAGAGATATTAATCAGTGTCACACGACATTGAAAACTTCACACCAACAACATAGTAAAAAAAAAATGATATTAGAAGTTGAATTTAATTGTAAGTGTGAATATTTCGGTCAATATTAAGTTGATAGTATTTTTTATAAGGAAAATATTAAGTTGAAAGTATGTCTACCTCTAATAAACGTTAAGATTCGATCTTTATGAGTTTGGCTCGGTTGGTAGGGATATTGTATATTATATGTAAGAGTCAGGGTTTGAACCCCAGACACCCCACTTCTCCACATTTAAAATGTGTGAGCTCTAACCACTAGGATACTTGAAGAAAAAAAACGTTAAGATTCGATTAACCTAAATCTGTGAAATATATAAAGAAGTTGAGTTTAATATTATTATTTTTTGTTACAAGGCTAATAAAAAGAAGAAAAAAGACAACAGAAAACAGAAACTAACGCCTTAAGAAAAGCGTCCCTAATTCATTCGATTGCAGCAAAGGGAGAAGGCCCTTTGGGGGGTTGGAGTGAATGGACAAAATCTCATCATTCGAAGCTCCTAGCTTTGCCAAGAAATCAACGCACTGGTTACCTTCTCTTAGCGAATGATGGAGAGAGAAATTTCTTGATCTGAAAAGATCTTTGATATTATGAATGAGCACGGCATAGACATAGAAATGATTTAAATCTTCCTTAATCATGTTGGAGTTTAATATTTATTTGAATGTTATTATAAAATATATTTTTTTAAGGAATTATAAAAATATAGCTATTAATTTTTTTAAAAAAAAATATCATTTATTTATGTAATGTGATAAAGTGGGGAGTTGGGAAAATGGAAAAATGTCATTTTCTAATGAGTAAGGAAATCCATTTGTGATGATGACAAGGACGTCTTGTACTCCATTGCCAATCTTGGGCATTAGGTTTCTGTTTATTTGTTATTATATCATTTGTTTTTCATCTTTTAATTAAATTTTGTTTCCCTATTTATATCTATA
>Ga0228710_1003275_pt1 | contig 25836 bp, 10 predicted proteins | sample MedpolnodulmetaG_FD_177995 | JGI IMG/M metagenome (GOLD analysis project Ga0228710, IMG submission 177995) | Root nodule microbial communities from Medicago polymorpha collected in Santa Monica, California, United States - pink nodules | ecosystem: Host-associated > Plants > Roots > Nodule...
TTGTCCCTTTTCCCTTTTTTTTTTTTTTTTTGTTTAGTTTTGATGTTGCCGGTTCTAGGCTCCATTGTGCCATTTTATTTTCTCAGATGTATTGTAATTTGTAAGTGGGTTGACAATTGCTTTTCTCACATCCATTGTTTCCTGGAAACATATGGAAATAACCAAAAACATCCTAACGGTAGTTAATTACCACTGATTTATAACTAGAAAATCGACGGTAGTTAAATACCTCTGAAATTTTTTGTCATTTTCATGTGTTTTTAGAAAACAATGGAGGTGAAAACTTGTGTCAAGTGGGTTTTGCCCCCTTTCTATCAGCTAACAAAAAGTAAAAGGAATACACCTATGTATACAAGCTTTATTTGAAACTAAAAATAAACTTGTAAGTGACTTAAAGTTTGTTTTTATTTGAAAAAACTGATAGGTTTCGTAAAACCCAATTTAAGAGTTTGTTTACTTTGTCAAAACATTTTTATTTATTTCGTGTTAGCTTAGTTTTTTTTTCCGAGGGAATTGTGTTAGCTTAGTTGTAAATTTCTATGGACAATATACAATCAAAATGATGCAATGGGATATTTTTCATCTACATTTTGAGATTGATATTACTGATTAAAGAAGTCAAGAACACGCGTCGCTAAGGATACACAAAAATATTTCTTAAGTCAATGAAAAATGAGTAAATTACACTCTTTTCTCTCAAAGATACCTGAATTACACTCATTTTTCCTCTAATGTTAAAATATACACTCCCCTCTCCTCTTATTCAAACTATATTAGAAAACTTTTCACTCCCCTCCTCTAAGAAAAGCTTGAATTACATTTTCATCCCCTCTTATGTTAAAAGCTATATTTTACTCCATCAATATTTTTTATTTATTTCTAATAATTTAGCAAAAAAATTATAATCTAACACGCTTCGAAAAAAAATAGTATTGCATGTCTATTTTAATATAATAAAAAATTGAATACATGTTTTTCGCTATTTCTTATTTACAACTTCATTAACATGTAGTTTTAAACCCTATTAAAAAATATGAAACAACCCAAAATAAAATTAAAATATGTGAAAACTTACTAAAGACAATAAAACATTAAAATATGTGAAAACTTACTAAAGACAATAAAACAGGGTTATTTAAAAGTTAATTTTATACTCTAAATTATAAAATCAATAGCAAAATATTTAAATTTAATTATCATTGACATTTAAATAATTATAAAATCAATAGCAAAATATTTAAATTTAATTATCGTTGACATTTAAATTATAAAGAAATTAAAGTGTAGTGCATATTTAATTATTAAGGGAGGGAGTTGTAATTCAAGCATCATATAAGGGAGGAGAGTATAAATTTTACTTTTCAAAGAAGGGAAGTGTATATTTTAACATAAGAGGGAATAAGAGTGTAATTCAGGCATCTTTAAGGGGAGGGGAGTGTAATTTACTCATGAAAAATTGACAAACAAAAACTTTAATCCTAATGGTCGTACAATTTTCTTTCAGATTTGTTCAACAATACAGAATAATGCAAGATCTATGATCATTAAAACCCATCCATATGCGAGGGGGAATATTTGTTGATGTTCGCTTATATTGACTATATATGATCTCTGACACGAAGACATGACCAATTCAACCATATGTTGACAAGTCATTTTTAAGACTGAGAGATTTTATTTTTTTTGTTGACAAAGACAAAACGATATTCATTCATTCGAATTGATAGAATACATCAGAATCAACATCACTAAAAATGTAAAGGATGAATTTGTGAGCAAACTCACAGCACCCAAGTTAATAGCATATGACGGCAAAAAATATGATGAAATCTAAATCACCACAATACTCATTCTTCCGGATCTGCAATGTTGGCGTCCAAATCATCAATTGAATCTGTGATTGGCTGAAGTTGGTCTTTCAATATGAACCAAACGAACATCGCAACAAGACGCGAAACAAAACAACGCCGCACAAGACGACGAACAACACAATGCCGCACTCAGACGACGAATTCACGAAAAAACACTTGATATATGTGGAAATAACTTATTTAGATTGAAAGAAAAGGGAAAACGGATGTAGAGAGGTGATTATAGGTCAAAAAATGACCTAAAACCACGCCTCCTCGACGTAAAAGAAAACTTATAGAAAAGTTGGAGTTTCTCTCAATAAAAAACTATGAGAAATCAAACAACGATGATTTTATTTGATTTGATAAGACGAGAGATGTTGAATTTGATTATATCCATTATATACGGTGTTACTCAAAATATGGTACCGATAAAACAACGAAATAAATTTGGCTTAATTACAGTTTTAGCCCCCGAACTTTTCCAAAGTTGCGATTTTGCCCCCTAAGAAAAAACTACAAAACAGTCCCCTAAGTTTTGCAACTGTAGCAGTTTTGGCCCCCCAAGGCAAAAAAAAAAATTAAGAAAATAACACGTGGCACCTCACTTAGGGTGCCACGTCAGCGTAGACCAAGTCAATATCAACCTTGGGGGCCAAGACTACTACAGTTGCAAAACTTAAGGGGCTGTTTTGTAATTTTTTTTCTTAGGGGGCCGAAATCACAACTTTGAGAAAGTTAGGGGGCTAAAACTGAAATTAAGCCAATAAATTACTGTCAAGCCGACTTTATCACTCATCTTTCTTAAAAACAAATAAAGTGCTCTCTACTTAAATTTTTATATTCGAATTGTTTACAATGTTTACAAGGAGTATAGTAATCAAATGTTGAGTAACATGCTTAGCATGTCAAAAAGAAAAAAGGGAGAGGGGAAGACACGAGCTTTCAAAAACATTGCAAATCGTAAAAATTAGGTAAATACTACCGGGTACTTTTGGATACCGGTTAAAGAATCAAATATAACATAGTTGTATTAAAAGTTGTGTGATCAACTCATCAAAAGTCTAAAAAGTTATATTTTTAAACTTAATTTTTTTTTTTAGCTTCCTTAACCGGTGCTCCGGAGATGTCAATTAGTATGACCCTTAAAATTAAGAGGTAGAATGAGAAGAGAGGAGAAAAGTAAATGTCTTTAATCTTTATCCACTAAGGAAAACCAGGATGTAAGTAATTATGAAGGGTTTTTGACTTCTAAACTAAAAATTATACAAGAACATGATTGATAAATTGAAGCAAAGACCATATGATAATCTATATCTATATTACATAAATTTGAGACCTTTTCTCAAATGTATTTATGGAAATGTAAATTATCTAAGTTTGCTCATGACATGTGGCACTATAAATCTTCCAAGCTTGCTTATGACATGTGGCACTATGAAGTAAACCAAGCATCTATATCTATATCTCTATTATAAATATTTGCCTTAATTTTTTTAAAGAGTACACGTGCCACTTTGATGTTTCAAGTCTCATTTAATGCTCTTCCATGTTGTAAAAAATAATTACACCTATGCTATATGTGACAAGTAAGTGTACAAGTAATCACTTATTAGTTTGCTTCCTTAATTGTAATCATTGGTTATGGTAGCTTTGCTTGTAATCTCGGTTATGGAAATGTTTTTTAGGCTGAGCTTGCAGGTCTGATGTGCGCCATGGAGTATGCGGCCTCACATAATTGGTATAGGTTGTGGCTCGAGAGTGATTCTTCTACTGCGGTACAGGCTTTCCACAATCACTCTTTCATTCCTTTGCGTTTACGGAATAGATGGCATAATTGCATGCAGCTGGGCCTCATGGTGATTTGCTCACACATCTATATGAAAGGTAATTGTTGTGCAGACACTATGGCCGCATTGGGGCAAACTGTGACTTCCAACACCTGGTTCCAGACTATGTCGGCCTCTCTTTCGATAGATTTTGCCAGAGACAGAAATGGGCTGCCGAACTATAGATTTCCGTAGTTATTTCTTGTCGGTTTTTCTGCATTCTTTTTTATCTCGGCTTTGAGGGTTTTGGCCTAATCCCCCCTCTTTTGTACATTTTTCCTTTTTTTTATTATTAATAATATTTATTAGGTTGGCGGTAGAGGATGGGTGTTCTGTGGGGTGTCAACCTAGTTGGGATGCTACAGCTACACCTTGATGCCTAACCTTCCTATTGGCCTATCAAAAAAAATCATACCTAAAAAAAATCAATATTATTTTGATTTCATTCTTAGCTTTTGGTAACCAAAAGTAGCATTTTTATTGCGCAAATAAAAATGTTAGTTATCTAGAATCAATTTTAAAATTATTGTTTCGTTATTAAATAATTGTATTGATCGAAAATCAAAATTTTAAATTATTTCTGAACACGTCAATTAAAAAATTTCGTTCTATGATATTATAACATGTGTCATTAGTGTGTTGTTGAGCCAATTATACTACATTGTTTTGCTATGTCTTATTTTTTATTTTTTAAGTACTTCAAAATTTGTTTTTACTAGAAAGGTGAACAAATTCTAACCACACTATTATTGGAAAAATGTTTTTTATTGCTTTATTAATAATAATCTTTCAAAATGTTTTTTTAAGGAATCTTTCAAAATGTTATTCCTTAAACAAATACTCCAGTAACTGAAAATGTTATTCCCTAATCACCTATATTAATTTGCCATTACTATGAGATTTCCCTAAACAAATATACTCAAGTAATTTGCCTTTACGATTTGATTTGACTTTATGTATTAATTTCCCTAAACAAATACCCCAGTAACCGAAAAAATGGTAATACTACAACTTCTAAATTAATCTTTGAAAAAAAATTATAAGCTAATGGTGTAAATCACGTCATTAATCAAATTTCCTCTAATGATGGTTTAACATGTGTCAATATTGTTTTGTTGAACCAATCATATTGCTTGATTTTAGTTTTATTTTGTCATATTTTTAATTTTTAAATTGCTTCAAAAAAATATTCTACTTAAACTATCAACCTATATATACCCAATATTTTCTTTAGTTCTTTCACCACGTGCTTTCTTCTTCTACCTTCAACCTAAAAAACGATATTATAATGACACCAAGATCTGATAACATCTTTAAGATCAGCCATGTGAAGGAAATGGACCGTAGTTGTTTAGATTGTTCGTGCTTGGTTTGTTCGTGATGTCAATAGCAACTCGCACCCGTTCTCTCTTGACATGGTTTTGATGGGTGCATAGGTGAGTATATTCCATTTTTTTCCTTTAACTTTTTTGTTAATTGTGTTGTATAATTACTTAATTGTTTGTTTGTGTTTTCATGGAAGCAAAATTTATGTCACTGTGAGAAGAATTTTGATTTATGAATTTGAAAAGGACTTGCATGAGGGAGAGGTTTACTCTATGAGTAACTTTGGTGCTGCTGCGAATCTTGGGTCTTATCGGACAACAAAGCACGAGTACAAACTCAATTTTCAGTTCAACACAAAAGTAAAATGAATGGACAAACGAGATTATATAAAGAACTGGCAATGTTGATTAAAAGAATGTTCAGCATCATTCAATAAATGTGTATCTCTACTTTAAAACAAATATGGCAGGAATATTGCAAAAAATAATTACATATGAAGATAGCGATTTTTACAAAAGTTATGTATTAGAAATATGCAAATAATAGCATAAATATTGTCTTTATAAGCACTGATCTCTACAGATTTTTTGTTGTCGTAAGAATCTCTATAGAGTTTAAAAAGCAACATATATACAAACTGACATAGAAAATAATAATTAAAGGCAGGAAAAAATTTCATCTCTATATAGGTTATTTATGGAGGGATTTTATAGAGGTTAATAAACTAATATTGCATATAATTAGCATCGATCTAATTTTATTTTTAGTAAACATAAACCTTTCATTGAACAACTTGACAAAAAAAAAGAATTTTAAAATTTAAATTATATAATTCGTTGGCATGAGAAATGCAATCATTAATTATTAGTAGATGGCTGCAAACAATAGAAAAGCACAATAATATTGCATTGAAAATAAAGGTTTTTATATTATTACCTAAAATTGATCACTGTTTGAAAAGATGACATTCATGTTCATAAGAGAGAAGTTCTCACAAAAAAAAAATGTTCATAAGCGAGAAGGCTTTAAATTAGCATGCTACATTTCGTTATTAACACGGTTCAATAATGACAGAATATCATGCAATCAACATTTGCATGAATCATGTGATATTAATTTCTTACATTAAAATATATTTATAACTTCAGCTAATCAAATTGTAGCATACGTCGCTTTTAATTTGTAGATTAATAAGATCACCACATATATCATTTGATATTTTTAAGTCATCCGGATTCTTTGCTAAAAAAAAAAAAGTCACCCGGATTCTAACATGTGTCATTTGTTTCATCATTATATCATGTATTAGTATTAACGGTTCAAACATAATTTGTTTATTTCCCTCTATATAAAGTATATTAAACCTGTCTCGTGAGCATAGCTCAGTTGGTAGTTCAATGCATTATTATATACAGGAGCCGGAGTTCGAACCCCGGACACCCCACTTATTCACCTTATAAGGTGAATTCTAGCCACTAGACTACTTGACCAAACAAAAAAGTCTATTAAACTAACATCATTTTCAGCTCTTTACTCATTTCGTATAGTGTTATTTACTTAAAAATATTGTCATGACATCAAAAACCGATAAATGTAAATCCAGTTAGAAAACCATGGACGGTCGTTTGAATTGTACGTGTTTGCTTCATTTGTGATGTAAATCGTGACTAACACCTGTTCACAATGGATATGCTTCCGATGGATACATCGTTATGTAAATCACGAATAAAAAAAAAACATTGTATCCTTGGTTATGTAAATCATGGCAATTTTTTTTTTAGGAAAAATCATGGCAATGTTTTAAATTTATTTGATTTGAGTATGTTATTTTTCCTTTATTTCATTATGTTTGACATGGTATATTGATCTTTCTATAAGAGTTTATGTTGGAGTTATTGTTAGATACATATAAATAATTAAATTAAACTAATAATTAAATGATAATAAATAATGAAAGGTTTTAAATGGAGAAAACCCTTTAAACAAGGCTTATCGGAAGAAGAAGAAAAAGAATGTATAAATTAAGAAAAAAATCTTTTCCCATATTAATTTTCTCTAAGATAAATTAATGATTTTAACCCTTTAATTGTTTACATTGGTAGAATTTTGTACATTAATATAACTATTTGTTGGCTTTTATGTGTGTGTGTTTATATATAATTTTATTATTTTTGGTGAAACTCTGAGAGAGATTGTCATAGACTTAAATCAACACAACAAATGTTTCGTAAAAAGATAATTTACTATCTATCAAGGACCCATTTCGTCAAAAAAAAAACTATTTGTTACAATTATTTTTTGTTAGGATTTAAAAAAATTAGACTCTAAAAAAATAAAGAATGACTTAAAATAGACTCAATTAAAATATGTCGCACCATTTAAAAAAATCTAATAAGGATGTATTTTCTCAAATCAACGTAAGACATATGTATTTTTTATTGTCACATTCAACCAAAGACAAAATGTGTAGGAGTTTGAAATAATAAAGGTTGAAGAAAAAAATAGCATGGAAGAGGATGACATCAAAAAATTAAATTTTAAGATAAAAAAAATTAAGCAAATGACATCCAAACACTAACAAAATAATTCATTGTAATGTCGGGACTTCGGGGGAAGACTACAGTGGGTTGGATCATCACATTAGGCTAAGAAAACAAATGATTAGGCTCGAGTCGTTAATGAGCTCACCTAAAGAATCCATGGATCATTCAAGAGAATTTGAGTTTGATTCCTAGGTGGAACAATTTTTGGGTAAGTTACCACACGATTGAACTCTAGATTACAATGACTTCTTCATCTAAAAATTAGAGGGTTGACACCAAGAAAATCACATGTAGATAAGAACAACCAAACAAATGTGATTGATACATCATTTTCACTTAAAATGTCTAATAAGCATGTATTAACTCACCATTACACATTTATAATTTGCCATTGTCACATCCCACTAAAGATCAAAAGGGAAAGGGTTTGAATGATAGAGGATGAATAAAAAATAACAACAAAGCAAATGAGATCTAAAAAACTAAATTTTAGAAAAAAGAATGGGTTAATAGTGCTTTTCACTCCTGAAATATATGTCATTTCCGGTTTTCGCCCTTATAAATCTTTAAGTCTACCTATTAAGACACACTAATTGCTATGATAACTTTTAAATGTATTTTAATTTGTAACTTAAAATACCCAAAATTTATGCACTGGTTTGTAATTGTTTTGTGCACCAAATTGATTATTTTGTCTTATAAATATGTAAAGTGAAAAAGTGAGAAGCATGCCAATTTACATTTGACCATCTTAATAGAAAAGGTTTTTTTTTGTTGGTCTTTTATTAGTTTTTATTTTATTTTACTATCTTGATGTGTATTTTTGCTATCTTTTTTCATTCATATATTTTTATATAACCATGGGTGTCAACTCAAATTGAAGTTGTTTCATAAAAACACAGCCTTTAACTCATATTTTATCAAAATTTTCTCAAAGAGTAAATAAAGGCTCCTATGCATATTTGAAAAATAGTTGAGAGAACGTGTTGTTTGTACTGTGAATTTGTTTTATGTTGTTAAGAACACGGGAGAATATCATACTACTAGACCCAACTTTAAAATATACATAGTGTACAATATTTAAATTACAAGTTTTTTTTTAAAGGAGTAAATTTACAAGGGTTGTCAATGATGACTACTACAAAACTAAGTATCTTTTCACTCCACCAGAGTGACCTATTTTGTCAAAATGACTTTTACAATGATTTGTTTTAAAGGTTTGACATCATTGTCTTTGATATACATGCATTATCGGTATTTTAACTTTTGTTGGCAAAGACACTGTTGTTTATTTAGAGTTAAATAAGTTTTTAGTTCCTAAAATATTATAAATTTTTAATTTTAGTCCATAAAGTCTTTTATTCACTATTAGTCTCTATTTTTATTTTATAGGGACTATTTTGGAGAATTATAAGTATTCATTTTTTGTAAAAAGATTTCAAAACAGGGGTATTCTAACAAACTACAATAATACAGAGGACTAAAATTACTATTAAAATTTTATAGGGAGTAAACTTGAAAACTCATGATTTTGTAGAGATTAAAAACATATTTAACTCTTTTTATATTCAAAAGATAATGGAAAGGAGGAATGCTGTTACGAAAAATAATATAAGCCAAGTACCATATTATAGACTAACGAAGTATCGAAAATTAGAAATGGATACAAGTGACATCTACTATATAACTTACCCTTCACCCTATAATTAGATTACACTTTTTTCCACTTTGAATCACTCACTCAGTTATTCAAACCTCTACGACAAACCATGGCAAATTATTCCAAGTCCAAACCACTACAAGTTAATTGTGATGTCAACCAACTGGAAGTGATATAAAGATGGTTTGTGTTACAAATGGTCAAATTCATGCAGACGCGATATCTATAACCACATAAGATATGTTATCAAAAATCAATGGAAGTTGAACTGCAAGCTATTCTCCTCGACATATATCTTGCAGAAATTATGTTGTTTAGAAAAACGATCATTGAAATTGTTTGCCAATAAATTTTTAAATGAATATTATTTATGGATTTTGATAATTATTACATTGGAAATACATTGCATATCTCTAACCGAGAAAATTAGTTTTGCAGTTGCTTTTTTCGGTGATTACACCAATTTTCATGGGGGATTAACTTTACAAAGAAATTTCTAGGATTTATCGATTGAAGCTATAATTTTCTAGGATTTTTTTGAAGTTTTTTCTCTATAATATCATTGGAAAATCTTAAGTTTACATAGAAGAAAATTTGAAGTTGAATTGAGATTTTTTATCTGGATTAAGTCTACAGACATCTCTTGCCAACCCAACTTGGAAACTCGGTCTTCTTATCCATACATACGGGAGAATTAACTATAGTCAACCGTCAAAGCTTGTGAGGAGATATAGGAGGAAGAGGTTGCCAAATGGAGCTAGAAAACTCGGTCTTCCTATCCATTTTTTTAAAAAAATTGGTAAATGAAATTAGATAGATTTTTTTTGTCCAATATACTCTTTTGTACTATCCTAGCCCATATTTTCGTTTTTTTTTTTTAAGATGCCAAAATGAAATATATTAATCAAAATGGTTCAACTAGCACAAGGTGTGCCAAGAAAAACCACCCAAAATGAGTACAAAGTTGATAACCTGCTGCCTTACATCTCGACAACTGACAAAAAGAAACCAAGATAAGACTACTCCCTAATACTCATACATAATAAAGGGTTCCGCCACCAGTTGTTGTAACCGAAAGCAGAAGAAAACAGCTTAGCTTTTAACCAAGAAAAAGACAATAACTTGACAAAATCTAATAACTGAATCAGATCCTGAGCTCTGTTCTTAAAAATCCTATTATTTCGCTCCTTTCAAATGACCTAGGTAGTAGAGTGCCAAATCACTTGAAGATAAATGTGTGTGTACCGCGGTAGACTCGCCAAATTGCCGAAGTGCCAAATTCCCATATTTTAGTTATAAAGGCCCACATATACCACATTCTATTTTGGATTTAAGATGTTTGAAATCGTGAACAAACATGTTTAGTGAGATTGTTTTATAAACAAAACCATGTGTATACTACCCATTTTTTTAGATGTTAACCCTCTGATTCCTAAGGAAAATAGACTTTGGTAATCCAGAGTTCGACGGTGAGTTAAGTATAGTTTGGTCAAAGATTACTTCACTAAGGAATCGAACTCGGTTTCTCCCTAACAATTATTTGTCCTTTGAAAAAACTCATTTAACCAATTGAGCTCAATCATTTATTAATCAAACTAGAGATTTTATGTCACACTCAAATATAAACAAGAATAATTTTGGCAAATTAGATAATAAAAAAAATACAATAACATTAATAAAATAATTTTAAAATATTATTAAAATGATAAACTAATTTAAATTAAGGATAATTATGAAATAAAAAAATCATCTGAAAAATACATATTCCTTTTATATATACTAACATATACATGTATTTTTACTTTTTTAATTCTGTCTCAAGTTTTACCAACAAATTTTAAAGTCTATAAACAAAAAATCCCGTGCAGGGCACGAGTCTCAAACTAATTCTCATGAATTTAACATTTAATGCTATTAATTTTATTTTTATTTGAGTTTTATAAAATTATTCTAATTTGATGTGTTGCTATTCATGAAATATTAAATATATAATATATCTGAACCATTATTTTAATTGAATTTTTTCTTTTCACACACATATACACACGAATCTATTTATATCTAAATTATTGTGTTTGAAAATAAAAGTAACAAAACCAAATGATACACTTCATTATATTTTGTATTTTCGTTCTTAAAAGATAGCATATGTTGTATTTTCGTTAAGAAAGTAAAGAAGTTTATATGTTGTAATATTATTAAAAAAATGGGTCAAACTTAAATGTCACTATAATGTGAAAACAATAATGAAAACAAACTATTAATAAGAATTATTTTTTTTAATGAAACACTAAGTGAGAAAATATTCACTATTATCACTGACCAAAATTTTAATTGTTTATGCTTGGATCATTACATATATTATAATAATAAAAAAACACATAATCAGAAGAAAAAAAATGACCGCTATTTTTACGATATTTTTAAATGATTATTTTACATATATATATATATGTCAAAATCACCTCTAAGTTAGCATAGGAGATTTCCTAAAAAAAAACTTAAAATAGGAGACTTTTTTATGATACGCTTTTAATGGCTATTAAAACAATTTATGGACATAAAAATTGATTCATGACCAAATAATTTTGTAAATGAATACCCTGCATAGAACAATTAGAAGTATGGATTGTCCTAATTTCACTTCACAATTCACAACTCTTATCCCCCATTTTTTTTCTTTCTATGTTACTCTTTTTTTTTCCTTCTATTTTGTTTAGTTTTTTATTCTTTTTTCTTCATATTTTTTTTCATTGATGTCAATGTTCCAAGTGTAATTTTTTTTGAGGAAGTTTCAAGAGTAATATTTCCTTCATGCTGCGATTTTGATGAATCAAACGTTCACATATAAAAAAACAGTTTCTTCGTCTCTTCTATAAAAAATTCTTCATCTCTCCTTTAATTTTTTTTCCCGTGACTTATTTTATTCTTCCTTATGCTTTTATGACATTGTTTATGCTTTTTTGTTTTCTTCATTACTCTGTTTAAATTTATGGATGGTTCATAAATGAATACCATAGATTTTATTTTTTTTACTTTTGTGGTTCCTATGCATACAGGTGCATTGAATCAAGAAATCACAAACAAGCACAAAAAATTAGAATATGGAGATATATTTTATAGATGAAACCGGTTTATTTGTTACTTTCTTTTAGAAGAGTGCCTGTACCCAACTAAACATGCTAAAGCCTAAAAAAAATTATTTTGTTTTTTAATAAAAAAATAACCCGCAATTTCAAATTTCAATTAAGATTGTAATAATGTTCTACAAATGAAATTTCATAAAATCAAATAAATATCCATAAATAAAAACGTAATATTTTATACTATTGATGATATGAAATATTTTAGGATCAACCATTAGGAGTAAGGAGGTTGGTGGTTTGGGGGTAAGGAGAATTAGAGAGTTTAATACCGCTTTACTTGGTAATAGGTGTTGGCGGATGTTGATGGAGAGAGAGAGTTTGTGGTTTAAGGTGTTGTCAGCTAGGTATGGTATGGAGGAGGGTAGATTGAGGGGTGGTGGGCGTGATGCCTCATTATGGTGGTGGGATGTCCATGTTCTTTGTAGGGAGGAGTGGTTTAGACATAATGTTAGTCGTGTTATAGGAAGTGGGAAAAATACTCTGTTTTGGTCGGAAGTGTGGGTGGGTGAAGTCTCCCTTCGTGACAGGTTCCCTAGATTATTTGATTTATCTTTGTTTAAGGACTTGTCTGTGTTTGATATGTGCCAATTAGGATGGGGGGTGGCGGGTCAGGCTTGGTCATGGCGGAGGAGGCTTTTGGCGTGGGAAGAGGAGGTGGTGGGGGAACTAATCTTATTACTCCAAAGTGTGTCTTTGCAGGTTGATTCAACTGATACTTGGCATTGGAAGCTGGAAACATCTCATGTTTTTTCGGTCTGAAGTGCTTATACAGTTCAAACGTCGGAATCGACTGGTGCTTTTACGGTGGCGGTGACAAATCTTTGGCGTAAACAAGTTCCCCTTAAGGTCGTGCTGTTTGCCTGGCGTCTATTTCGTGATAGGTTGCCAACGAAGGATAATCTCCTTCGCCGTGGTGTGATTAATCTTGACTCTCGGGTGTGTATTGCTGGTTGTAACTCTCTCGAAACTACCACTCATCTGTTTCTGCATTGTTCTACGTTTGGCTCGGTGTGGCAATACTTATTGAGGTGGTTGGGTATCTCAACGGCCCTTCCTCTTGGTATGATTGACCATTTCAATCAGTTTTCCTTAGATGATGGAACCGTGAGGGATCGTGGTGCTATTCTGCAAGTTATCTGGTTCGCAACTACATGGGGAATTTGGAAAGAAAGAAATAACAGGTTATTTAATGCCAAGCAAAGCTCAATTCTTCAGGTGGTTGATAAAATTAAGTCACTCGCTTTCATGTGATTGAAGGAGAAATACCCTACGCTCCCCTTCAATTTACATGCCTGGTGGCTTAGTCCATTCACCATTTTGGGCATAGGTTGACTGTTATTTCTGTTTCTGTTTTTGCTGATCTGTGCTTGTAAATATTGTCCTGACTTTGTTGTTTCCACCCTGACACTCCTTGTGTCAGGGGGATCTTTTGATGTGGTAATATAATTCATTTTAGCCTCTTCAAAAAAAAAATCCTCTATCAACAAAAAAAATGTAACCCGTTTTTAATTATAAATATTAAATAGTCTTTAATCTGATCGTCTATTTATTGAAATCACAATATAAATTGCACTTAACGAGTTTACCTAACTTTTTTTAAAAAAATTAATGCATTTTATTGTGAGGACATAAGATATTAAATTTCAGTAATTGCTTATTCTACTTAATTTTCATAAATAATAAACAAGAAAAGTTATTTTGATGACTATTTTTTCGGATCACATGTTCGCACAATAAATAAAACTACGTTAATACTACCTCCATTTTAATAAATAAAAAACTATTTAATACATTTATGTCTAATTTAATAAAGAAAAATGTACACCGATAATTCATTAATGATCTTTGTACCATAATGATTCTTGAGGTATAACATTTAATGTCGTTAATGAAAAAAAAAATCACAATTAATTTCTTTTTGGTATAAAAGTTATGGTGGAAAAGTGTTGATTTTGTTCAATGCAGGAAAAACCTTAGAGATAAAAGAGCACTCGCAAATATATTTATATTTACCCATCTTCAGGGATACTAGGAGAGCTCAAAACTCGAAATCTTGAAATTCAAAATTTGTCCTTCTACTACTAGATTAAACCCTTAAGTTGGAAAATTGCAGTGAACTAGAAAATGAAGTTTTATTTCAAATTTATCATGACAAATGAAATATGTCTTATACCTAAACCATCTCTCATCTTGATTTTTTTACCAAAAGAAGTTGTTGGTTTAATTCTTCATGTTAATTGGAATTGCTCGGTCAAACATATTGTCCAAATGTTGTTGGTAATTTTCTGGATTTTTTGAAGGAGTTGAAAAAATGATACCACATATTGAACCAAAACGTTAAGTCATCAGGTTTATTGGTCATCTCTCCTTAAAAAAAAGGATATATTGGTCATCTTACTTATATGTTGTTTAACATCTACTTTAGCGTCCAATGTGGTGAGACTCTCTGCGACCGTGATATAGAAACATAACAAAATAATGTTAGACGGATGCACAACATGCTAAAAAAGCTGGGCTGATGATCGTTTTATGCAAAAGGTTTTTTTCCTTTCTTTCATGAGAAATAATAGATTAAGAAGATGACATCCAAAAATGAAGAAAACAATTCATCATAATGTTAGAACTTTCGTTGGAGCATAAATTGAGTTGGATTAACATCACATCTTCATCTAAGTCCTAAAGACATTGGATATATATGTTATCTCACTTATTTGTTTGTCACTATATTATCTTGCTTCAAATTTGAAACTTTAACTCATATAAGACATATTAACAACTCCTTTAAGTGTGAGACTATCCGCATCTGTGATTTGGTAACATAGCCAAATAAGATCAGATGAACACATATCATGGTAAAAAAATGTGGGTTGGTGGTGAATTAATGGAGAGAGATTTATGTTCCTTTCTTTTATTAGAAGTTACGTAATAAATTAGAAAAAGAAAGAAGATAAAACAAAAAAGAATTTGAACATGAGAGAAATGATAAAAAAAAAGTGTGTGCTTTTTGGTGAGTGTATAGGCAATAGAGTGAATTGCTGATAATTTTACTGGTTCGATTAAGGAATTGGAGGTTTTTGAGTAAATATTTTACCAAAAATTATACTAACTAAAAAAACGCCACATTATTTTAAAATTTCTAATAAGCATTTATTTTGTCAATTCAACAATACACCTATGCTTTTTTTCATTGTCAAATTTCACCAAAGAATAAAAGGGAAGAAATTTGAAATAGTTGAGGTTCAATTAAAAAAACATAGTATGAAAGAGAATGACATCCAATATTTAAAGCTTAAGATAAAAAAATTAAGCAATTGACAACCAAAAACTAACAAAATAAATTATCATAATATTGGAATTTTTGGGTGAGTCTTCACGGGGTTCGATGATCGTATTAGGTAAATAGCAAGTATACAAGTGAGATTGACACCACATCTTCACAAAAAACCTCAAGGCATTATGTATTTTGGTCATCTCGCTTATATGTTGCTCAAAATCTAATATTCCATCCAATATATAATGTTAACTCACATTTGACAAATTAACATATCATAATCAGTTGTGCGACTATTTGCGTCTGTAATTATGTGACGTAGTTAAATAAGGTTAAAATTAGGCACAACATATTCAAAAAGGTTGATTAGTGGTGATTTCATGGAGGGATGTTTACATTCCCTTCATCCATGGGAACAAAGAAAGGAAACTAGAAAGAAAAATAAATCAAATGTGAAAAAAATTGAACATGAGATAAACATTAAGGTGAAAAATATGTAGCGTGTGTTTCGTGCGTGAGAGTATAGAAAATAGATTGAATTATCGGTAATTATGTGGTTTTGTTGAAGGAGTTAAAAAATTTTAGGTAATTATTTCCAAAAATTTAGACTTAATTAAAAAATCATCGCATCATTTTAAAATGTCTAATAAGCATGTATTTTGTAAACTTATTATAACACATGTGCATTTTTCATTGTCACAACCCCATCATAGACGAGAGGTGAATGAGTTTGAAAAAATATAGGTTGAATACAAAAATAGAATGAAAGCGAATGACATCCAAAAACGAAGTTTTATGGTAAAAAGGGTTAATTAAGTAAATGTGCCTATAACACATCTACATTTTTCCGTTTTCAGATCCCACCAAAGACTAAAATGAAGTAATATGAAACAATAAAGGTTGACTAAAAAAAATAGCATCAAACAGAATAACATCCCAAAACTAAAATTTTAGATAAAAAAAATCAAACAAATGACATCAAAAACTTACAAAACTGTTCATCATAATGTTGTGACTTCCAGGGAAGCCTGAATTGAGTTACATAATCACATTCAAGTAAAAGCACCCATAAAAGTGAGACTAACACCGCATCTTTATCCAAAATCTTAAGGCATTAAGTATGTGTGTCATCTCACTTATATTTTTTTTGACCACCTACTCTTGAATCCAATGTGGCACTTTAACTCACATACAATAAATTAACTTCTCTCTTCATATGTAATCTAGTGACATAACCAAATAAAGTCATAATGAGGCACAACATGGTAAAAATGGTGGGTTGGTGGTGGTTTCATGAAGAGATGATTATGTTCATTTATTTCATGAGTATAGAGAAAATAAACTAGAAAAAGAAATAAAATAAAAAGGAATTTTAACATGAGAGAAATAGTAAAAAAAAAAAAGAAGTGTGTGCTTTGAACATGAGATTATATGGAATAATGTTAGTTGCTGATAATTTTATAGGTTTGTTGAAGAATTAGGAGATATTGGGGTAATTATTTTACGAAAAAATTAGACTCAATTAAAAAATTGCAACATCAATTTAAAATTTCTAACAAACATGTATTTTGTCAACTCAGTAGAACATATATGCATTTTTCCATTGTTAGATTCTTCAAAAGACCAAAAATGAAGGAATTTGAAACAAGGAAGGTTGAATAAAAAAAATAACGTGAAAGCAAGTGACATCTAATAACCAAAATTTAAGATAAAAAATAAATAAATAAGATATAAAAGCTAAAAAAACATTTCGTCGTGATTTTGGGACTTCCAAGAGATCTTGAGTTTTATCACCACATTAGACTAACAGATACCACACAAGTGAGATTGATATCACATATTCACCCAAAACCTTAAACTAGTAGGTATATAAGTCGTCTCACTTGTATGTTCAGAATCTACATTTTCATCAAATATAGAATTTTAACTCACACCTGACACATTAACATCTTTTATTTAAGTTTGCAACTCTCTGTGTCCATAATTACGTGACATATTCAAATACGATCAAATGAAGACACAATATGTTTAAAAAGGTTGGTTGGTGATGGTTTCATTGAAGGAGGTTTATGTTAGGAAAAAAGGATACGAAAAAGGCGTTTGAACATGAGAGAAGATAAGGAAAAATAATTAAGCAATGTGTAATTTGTTCGTGAAGGTATATGAAATAGTGTGAGTTGTCGATAAATCTATGACTTTATTGAAGGAGTTGAAGATTTTTGGGCAATTACTTTACCAAAAAATTAAGTTCAATTAAAAAACACCACATATTTTTAAATATCTAGGGTCCCGTAGACTGTTATTTTTTCTTTTCTTCTGTCTATTCCGCTTTGTTTCTTGTTTGTTTTGAGGGTTTTGGCCTAGTCCCCCCTCTTTTTCCCCCCATTTTTAAATAAATTTTTTATCTGAGTTTGACGGCATAGGATGGGGGTTCTGCGGGTGCCAACCTAGTTGAGATGTCGTTGCTTCCCCTTGATGCCTGCCCATTCTCCTGACTTAGAAAAAAAAAAGGTAAATAAATTTGAAATAATTGAGGTTAAATGAAAAAATTCACGAGAAAGAGAATGACATTCAAAAACTAAATTTTAATGTCGAAATGTTAAAGAGTTAATTGCAGTTTTAGTCCCCTATTTTCAGCAACTCATGAAATTGGTCCGCTCATTTTAATATCACATAAGTTTGGTTCATTTATGCTATTTTTAGACTCAAAAACAACGACGTAACATATTTTAAATGATCTGACCTGCGGTCTGAGGATGTATAACGATCAATATCCATGTAATTACTTGAAAACTACCTAAAAGTTTCAACTTAAATATGACTGATCACCATTTTGAAGTTCAAAAATATGAAAGAAGGACCAAAACTAGGTGATTTTGAAATGGAGGGACAACTTCTGTGAGTGAGTGAAAGTAGGAGGACCAAAACTGTAAAAACGCCAGAGTTAATCAAATGACATCTAAAAACTAAAAAAATAGTTCATCATATTGCTGTGAGTTCTGGTCTTCCGGGAGATCTTACATTAAGTTTGATCACCACGTTAAATTAAAAGAAACCACACAAGTGAATTTGACGCCACATCTTCACCATAAACCTTAAGACAGATGGGTCATATCACTTTTATGTTATTTAACATCTACTCTTGCATCAAATGCGAAACTTTAAATCACACCTAACAGCTTAACATTTTTTCTAAAGTATGAGACTCTCTGCATCTACGGTCTACCACTTGGAATTACTCATGTTTCCACACAAAGTTAAACCAAGGTATAATATTGTCGTTGGACGGGGGAGCCAACACCGATGTTGATAGATTCATTGATTCCAGAGCAACCACACAGATGAGGGGTTTCCATACTAGTTCCATGAAATTAGGCATATGGAGTTAAATGTGTTTGATAAAACAAGTAAATAACCATACCACATGACATTAAATGATTGTTTCACTATTTCTTGTTTATCCTTATCTGTCTCTTCTAGATACATGCTCCTGATTACACTCTCATTTAACACCTTAATTATTTTTTCTATTTTTTCACCATCATCAATGAATATTCAATAGTATGATATCTGCACACGACAAACCTATTAATCAGAAAAGGCCAATATTGATAATGAAAATGACACAGTCTGAGAAGCTCTAAACATCACACATGAATTTTAGTGGAACCTGCACATTTCTGCGACATATTGCTCACCATTGTTCTCCCAAAAAAGCACACATTGTTGTGGTCATATGACAACAAGGGATCATAATTTAACAAGGGATCATAATATCTCTTATTTATTTTTTTAACCTTCATACCAGGATCCATTACAAAGAGGGAAAACATATGATTCTAATTTGTGATTTTTATTCCGTAATAGGTTGTCACAAATAGTTTTATTTGAATAAGTCAACAAATAGTTAATGCCTAATTAAGGATAATAGGTACGTTTTAACATAAACATAATTGACGTGAGATGGTGGGGGATGAACTTTGTTTTATTTTATTACCAAATATAATAAAAACAAGGGTTAAATATGTTTCTGGTCCTTATAAATATATCAATTTTTCGTTTTAGTCCCTCTAAAATTTTCCTTCAACTTTTTGTCCCCAAAGGTTTTCCATCTTCACTTTTGATCTCTCATTTAAAGTAAACTCATACGTAGAATTCATATTTTTGAATAAAAATTTGCAGAAAAATTTATAATATTATAAGAATCTCTCCCCAACCGAATTAGAATCTTTTAACAAAACATGAATTAAGTATGAATTTTAATACTTTTGACAGTTAGAAATTCATATTTAATTTATGTTTCGTTAAAAAATTATATTTTTTAAAAAAGATTTTTACAATATTCTACACAATTTCATTAAAAAAAAATACAAAAATTAACTTAAAAATAGGGACCAAAAGTAGTGTTTGAAAATTTTATAGGACTAAAAGTTGAAGGAAATTTTTAAAGGGACTAAAACGAAAAGTTGCTATATTTATAGGGACCAAAAACATATTTAACACTAATTTTTTTTTTTTTAAAAGTATGAGTTAAAAAGCCCAATCTAGAGAGTGATCATATTCATATCAATGGCTACATTGGTCTAAAATGCATTGTTGTATAGTAGAGTGAGTTTTTTTTATAAGGCAAGAGCAAAATGACATTAAACAGAGAGGCTTCCAACCCTTCTCTAATATTTTGTCAAATGCTCATAAATAGTAGAGTGAGTTGGAATTACCTCTTGAGTCAAAATCTTAAGATGTTAAATTTATTGTTCTTCTCACATACAGTGTGTTCTAACTCGCACTTGCTAAACAACAGTAATCTCTAGGAATCGTACACATTGGACCAAAACCTTAAGTTATTGAGTTCATAAGTCCTCTCATTTATAACGTGTTCAAAATCCAATTTTCTAAACAATATGATCTTAAAAATACTTCCAAGAATATCTCCGAAAATAACCTTCACAAGGGTATAACATTACCATTTACCACACAGATTACCAAGATTCTCTGTGTTCTCATATAATTAATGAAAACAATAAGTGTTGGCTAATATTAGCCGTGACTATGTCTATGAATGTAATCGATTACATGGGAAAAAAAATCATCAAAAACAAGTATTATATGTTAGTTGGAGTACAATTTATAATTTATTATTCCCCTAAAAAGATATTATAATTTATTATATTCAATTATTGAAGGCCAGTCACATTTAACAATGAATTACACTGTCACACTTCATTTGTCATACATCAATGTTGCGTATCGACTACTTGAGCTTGGTTGGAGATAGAGAATTTGAGGCATATATATGTGATGTGATACCTAATAGCTTGGTTGGGGAGACGGATACGTACTAGTGGGAAATCTCTAACCTTTTGCCAAGAAGGAAGGTTATCTGTCCCCTTTGGTGTAGGACAGAATGCTATGCCTGGACGATGTAAGGAACATTTCTTTGGAAGTTAACCTTTTGCTATAGAACCAGCTAACATGAGGGTCTCTTTTGGTCCCTCTCCTCCCTCCCTAGTCCCTTCGCAAATGTGGCTGAAAATCTTTGGTTGTGGCTGCGTTTGTTTACTATTAACTCCACTCAAATGCATTTAATTATAGTTAATTCAGACAATAAATGATGTTTATTATCTCCGATCCTACATTGATCGAGCCTTTTACTCACACATATGATTATGTAGTTGTAGTTCCTCCTCTGGCAGTGAATTTAATTAAGGGCCACACTTCCATTGACAAGTGAACTAACAAGTGACTTTTAGTCTGCGTTTGGTTTTAAGGTGGACAAATTTGATTTTAACACAATTGATTCACATAACTGATTTATGTTTGGATGCAATAATACATAAGTGATTGTTATCAACCAAAAGATCATTTACTGCATAATTGATCCTACCTGACTTTAAAAGTTAGGAATTATAGCTTGAAATAGAATTGTTTTTAGAGGATGAGAATTGATTTTGAAGGGGAGAACCACACACACATATTGATACAACTCGTTTTCACGGTGGAGGCAAAAAGAAGTGCTTCTCAGGTAGTGAGAGTTGGAACCAAACTAACATTTAGTATAATACTTCTAATTGCTTTTGAGTAAAATTTTGTCTTTAGAATTAATTCTACTTGAAACTACAAAACTCGAGAGATTAGTCTCTGGCGTTAAAACTCTTAGAGAGAGTTTACCGTTCATTTAAGTCCTACAAAACTTGAGAATAATTTATGTAGTTGCGTGCGACGGATACCCGATTTACAACAAAAAATAAATACACTCCATAGTATAATACCTAGTCGTATATGGATTATTTGACTAAATATAGGGTGCACCAAAATAAAACCCCTACTTTATATCCTGTCACGATGAAATGAGAAAATAAGAAAATATCGAGAGAAAATAGATAAAAAAAAGAATACATGCCAAATTACATTTTCCGTCCTTTAACTTAATTTAATTTAACAGTTTGGTCATGTATCTTTTTTATTTCATTTTAATTTTGTCTTTTTTGTCCATTTTCATATGAATTTTCAATTTTCAAATTTAATATTTTTATGTAAACATAGATGAATACCATAAATTTGAAGATTGACATGCCATTAGAAAATAAAACCATGAATTTGAAGCTTGAAAATTCATTCGCAAATGGGCCAAAATAACAAAATTGAAACGAAAAAAAGATAATGGATCAAACTGCTACCTAAAATAAAATTGTAATTTTGCCAAAAATATGAAGGCCTAAAGCACACATATAAGCCTGCTACTAATTAGGTCAAATTTTATGAAGGCCTAAAGCACACCAATATACCTGCCAGTAAATAACAAAATCATATGAAAACTTGAGTTTATAAAAAAAAAAATCAACAATATTAATAATGGAAGAGAAATTATACATAAAAAGCTTAATAGGCTGATAGACTTAATATGTTTTTTTAAACTGGATTTTATAAAAAGTTTGAGTCTAACCTTTTTATTAAACGAGTTGGACCGAGTTAAACTTTAAATAGCTAGACCGTAGGTCTCTGTCGAACGGCCTGACCTGTTCTCACCCCTAAATATAGTAGATGACATAGTTCAACCTAAAATACACCGGACGGGTCAAACTAGGCAAAGTTCAAATTTTTAACAAAGTAAATTATTTTCTCTTAAAAAAACAAAGTAAATTATATCAATTTAAAATAAAAAAAAAGGGTCCAAAGGATCAAACAATCTATGCCAAAATATCCAATTGTGTTCTGACCTATATACTTAATTAAGGAGGTTAATCCAGTCCAAAATATGGTCACGTCGACTAACACATTGAGTAAGACATAAAATTTGATTGTAACATACATGAAATTTGTTTGTGGCTGGGTTAACATACAAGCCCCTTTAGTCACACACACACACAAAAATACAAACCCTAGCATACCATAGCTCCCTCAAAAAAAAAAATAATACCATAGCCCACTTCAGACAGCATTATGTACAGTCTTTTAATTTTATGACTTCACGTGCATTTTGATACTTTTGACAATAAAAAAAAAAGGTTCATTTAATAAAAATTGCATTATGTTTCTTGACTAAAAAAAGAAAAGAAAAATTGCATTATGTGTTGTACCAATTTTTTCTTGCATCATGTGAATTTCATCATAATCTGTTCACTCTTACCACCACCTTCCATAATTTTGGGCTCTACTTTCCTTTGTTGTCCGGCTGAGTTTGAAAAAGAAAAAGTATCTTATTTTTCATCTCACACTTATTCTCAGTTTTTACTTTCATCTCATTTTATTCTCTGGTCAAACAAAAAATCTTATGATTATATTTCTTCGCTTGAATTATTTTCCTTGTGTGTAAGTGATGACCTAGAGAGGTCGTACATTGTGTGTGTGGAGGACTACTATCCATTAATCAAGGAATAAATTATGAAATTTTTGACTTAAAATAACAAAGAAAAGGATAATGAAATGCAATATGATGTTGATACAGCATGTGCTCTACCATGTGCAGAAGGGAAAAATTATTGGTCATTGAGAAAGACTGCCACATGTCATCAAGCAATAACCACCAGGTGTTTAAGGATATGTGGTGGTTGCTATAATGTAATTGTCATAAACCAGCCAATAAGCACTCTCCCCAACCCAAACTACTTTTCTTTAACCCAATCCAACTAACATGGCTGTGCTTAACTGCTTAACAAAGACCCTCACGTTAGTTTTGTCCCTCAAATCACTTTTGAATAAAGTTGGATTCTCGTTATCCAATGGGTGTGACTCAATGTTTAGGTATATGAGAATATTAACTACGATTTGATTCCTGCGTGACACAGTTTGGATGAGAGAAAAAAATTTAAACTTCAAGCAAATATCGAGTGGAGGTTTATTTTTTTCTTTCTTTTCCATTAATAAAATTTTATTGATAAATGTCCAAACCCAGCATCAAAGCAAGCAAAACTCTACCCACATTCTACGAAGAATTGTAGAGAACCCACACAATCATGTGCTTGTAAGTTGGACAAAACACCATACAAAAGTTTTAATACACTAAAAGTTCATAGAATCATTCGAGATGTTTTTTTTTTAGAGAAAGAATCATTCATGGTTAAAGTTTATAGAAATATTCTATAGACATATTTGTTCTTGATTGACCTAAGGTCCACAATTCTTACGAGACAATGCTCAAAAGCACGTAGACTCGAACATACTAAGAACATCTCCAATGATGATCAATTTTTTTGGTTATTTTGTGGGTCCCAATGTGACACGTCATCTTGAAGGAATTCATTCATTTTCAACTTCAATGGTGAACTTTGAAGAACTCATATTGGGTCCCACAATTTTGCCTCACATATTAATATTATATTCATACTTAATTTTATTACAACTAAAAATAGTAGTTTATTTATTTAGAATTAATATTAATACAAAAAAAATAAAATTGAACTTAAATTTTATAACAATAATTTAAAATTAACATTAAATTCATGATATACATAATTGAAAACAATTAAAATTAAAATTGTGATAGCAAAACTGAATGCAAATTTTAATTTTTAGGGGAAATTGAGTGCAAAAATTAAAAACTAGAAAAGAGATAAAAATACGCTGAGTGTAAATAATCCCAATTTATAACTTGAGAAAACTCCAAATTGTGGGAAAAACAATAACGTTAATTGATACTTGTAAAAAAAAAAACGTTAATTAATTAAAATTTTGTGAATAGCAGGAAAGTGACACTTTAGTTGCTTTAATATTTTTTTATTCCAAAACATCGTTGCTTCAGAACGCAACGATTACTCCAGCCTGGAGTACTCCAACGGTGAACAAGTAAAAAAGTTAAGTTATTTGCATGACAAGCTGGCGGACAAAGAGCAAAATACCTCCGTTGGAGGTGCTCTAAGAACCCAATTCAACGACCTTAGAGTTAGATTTTATCCTCAACGATTAGCTTGAGATTCCATTGTTCCGTAACACTTCAACGACCTATGATGAAAGCCGCATTGATGGTGCGCACGGTATATCATCAACTCTCCAACAACTTCTATCATTCGATGCCATCACAAGATACACACTCTTTATCATTTCAATATCTCTCACTCTTTAATTTTATATTGGCTTAAACGACAAAATGCTTGTAAGTACTCCTTCAACTTCAATTTCAACGAATTAATACTTCATATTGGTCACTTTTTCTGACCACCTAAGGCAATACTAAGTTTGTTTGCTAAAGTATTGAAATAACAACGTAAATATAGTGACAAAAAAGATAACACCCGTCTCTAATCATGTGACGCCCTTAATGTCTAAATTTATTTGTTTCATCGTTATTTTAACTTTTTTAATAGCGTATCCAAGACTTAATTAAGGTGATTTTTTTAAATTTGATTCTTCTTATCGGGAGGCACTTCAGTGCCTTTATGGCGCCAAAGGCAGGTGCCTTTCAACAAATCAAGTCCGTCCGATTCCTTTAGTGCATAGATTACGCCAAGTGTCCAATCCTTTTTTTTACAAGAAAAAAAAACAGAACAAAAACTGAGAAATTGTACACGCTTAGGTTCATCATCTCCTCCTATCTGCAACTCGACATCAACCACCCTCCACCCACCATCAAGTTGCCTTCCGTCGGCCATCGCCTAACCGTCGATTGTCGTTCATACAGGTTCTCATGAATTTCAGCATCAGAAAAGTCATTTCCTCCCTCAAACTCAAAATTCAAACATTGATTTAAAATCACTTCACTATTCTCTCTATAAACC
>Ga0228710_1003278_pt1 | contig 25828 bp, 5 predicted proteins | sample MedpolnodulmetaG_FD_177995 | JGI IMG/M metagenome (GOLD analysis project Ga0228710, IMG submission 177995) | Root nodule microbial communities from Medicago polymorpha collected in Santa Monica, California, United States - pink nodules | ecosystem: Host-associated > Plants > Roots > Nodule...
CCCCCCCCATTTTTTTTTTTTATATTTAAAATAGATTCAATAGAGGAAACAATACCTGATGGAGCTTTGAAAAAAGAAAGGGCATAAACAAGCAGGGACGACATGACAGACTTCAGTAGTACCAAGCGACCACCCAAGGACAAGTGTTTCGATTTCCAACCCGACAATCTAGAATTAATACGGCTAATGAGAGGCTGCCAAAATACCAACCGACTAGCATTCCCACCAATAGGCAAACCAAGATACATAAAAGGGATGGTACCAACCTTGCAATTCAAAACCATTGCCGCTTCTGACAACCATGAACATTAACCCCTACCAGAAGACTCTTAGAGAAATTCACCTTAAGACCAGATAGTTCTTCAAAGAGCAATAAAATGGCACACATAGCTCTAATATTAGCCCAAGATTTTTCACAAAGAATTAAAGTGTCATCCGCAAATTGAAGATGCGACACCACCACCGGGTCATGGCTGCCCACCTTATAACCATTTAGGAGATTGTTTGCAATCATAGCTTCCATCAGCACATTAAACCCTTCCACCGCCAAAATAAACAAGAAAGGTGAAAGAGGGTCCCTTTGCCTCAAACCCCTACCTAAAGAAAACTCATATGTTGGAGACCCATTAACTAACACCGAAGCAGTGGCCGTCCCCACACATTCCTTAATCCATTTTCGCCAAAGAGTTGGAAAACCCATTTTCACCATCACTTCCTCCAAATAATTCCAATCAATGGAATCGTAAGCTTTCTCAAAATCAACCTTAAAGAGTAAGAGATCCTTTTTTCGTTTACGAGCATCATCAACTACCTCATTAGCCACCAATATCCCATGAAGAATCTGACGACCTTTAATAAAAGTCGACTGAGTGTCAGAAATAACAGAGCCAATTATAGAGCGAAGCCTATTTGCAAGGACCTTTGTCAATATTTTATACATGCTGCCAACCTTTGGAATAAGAGCAATAAACGTGCTATTTATTCCTTTGGCCAATTTTCCGTTCCTATGAAATTTAACCAAAAAACGAATCACATCATTCTTCAACATATCCCAAAAATCTTTTAAAAACCCAAAAGAAATTCCATCAGGACCAGGGCTTTTAAAACTATCACAGTCCCACACAGCGGTCTTCACCTCCTCCAATGTGAAAGGTTTAATCAAATCTACCCCTTCACAAACACTTAATGATCGAAAATGCAGTCCTTCCATACTGGGGCGGTTTACTCTCTGAGCTTGGAAATGAGAGGAAAAATGATTATACACCGCTGCCCAGACATTGTCAACCCCTTCAACCAACACACCATCGACAAGAAAAAACAGAATAGCATTCTGACGACTCCTATTAGACAAAATATTGTGAAAGAACTTTTAATTCGCATCCCCTTCGCGTAACCATGGATTTTTTGTTACAAAATTACTTTAATCTTTTGATACTTATTTTCTCCCCCTCCCATAAGACACATAATCTTATTAATTTGAAATTGCTTTTAGATCTTGGTTTTTCTTAAAAAAAAAAAATTACAAAGAGAAATAATTCTCTTTAAAGTGATCTTTTTTAAAAGTTGTAACAAACAACCCATAGACCCTGTTTGTAACAAATTTGATTGAAAATGATTTTGACAACCAATAATTTATAAAAAAAAAATTACAATTAATTAACATTAAAAAAATAAACATAGCATGTTTAACATTCAAAAATCATATTGGTCATTAACTTTCATAAATAGTTTTTGGTAGTAAGAATTTTTTAGTGGATATGTTGAAAATTCAAAGAAATATTTGAAAATTTGAAATAAAAAAAATCAGTTTTTTTAAAAAGTAACATAGTTTCCTTTATTTTTATTAACAAATTTGTAAATTCGAAAACAGATAAAAAAAAACTATATTTATTGAAACAGATAATGCTGAATTTGAAGTAGACGATAATTCATTAAACCAAAATTTATTTAACAAACAAAGTAAAATATTTAATGGAAATATTTGAAAGTATTATATATAGTTTGTTGAGAGATTTACGCTACATAATATATTAGGAAGTCAATAAAATATTTAGTGGATAAGATCAAAATTTGTTGAGATATTTATGGCAAATAAAATATTGATTTTAAAAAATAAAAAATAATAAAAATAATGAGAATAAACGTGGAAGTGACACGTGACATAAAAAATCTTACTTTATCTATATACTATTGATTGTGAACAAATGTAACCGCAATTGTGATGACAATGCACTCCACTTAAAATATACGGTTTTTTTTTTAACTATTATTTTATTTGCACAAAGTTTTCACTATCCTTTGGTAATTAATCTTCTTTAGAAAAACATATAGTATGCATGCTGGATTTTCATCTTTTAGTTTAATTTTTTTCATGCACAGAAATTAGAGATGGAATATCTTACCACTTCTTTAAGGAGTTCAAACCCTTATCACTTGTATTAATCCATTATTGATATTAAAATATATGTTTTATTCCTATAAGCAATTTATTCTTTTATTTAAGTCCATATACAAATATTTTTTTTATCAATTTTCCTCTACATCTTTTATAAAAATTAGTGTTTTTAGTCTCTACTTTTCATAAAAACTGATGCTTTGGCCCTATGTAGAGACAAACAAACGTCCATTCTCATTAAATGTAGGGACTACAAATGATCAAAAAATTATAGGGATTTAATTTATAAAATACATAATTTTATTGAGATTATTATAAACATAAACGTACATTTGTATGAGATGTAAGACTACAAATGATTAAATAATTATTGAGATTATAAACATATTTAATCCACTCTTAATTAAATGCCCCATCCTATATTCCTATGCGTATATTTGAAATAACGATAATTCTTTTTTGTCAATTAATTTAGTGACTATAAATTCACCCATCAAAATGAATAAGTAGAGAATTTAGAGTTCAACCCCAATAATTATATACTACAATAAGTGAGGAGCTTCACTTCTTATGGCAAATTGACATCACCAAAGTGAATAGCTTCACTTCTTATTTTTTATTCTTTAAAATAAATAGATTAAATTAAACATAATAAAACAAAACAACCTTACTAGAGATATCATCAATAATACTTCTGCATAATCCAACTAACAATCAAGTCGGAAAAATTTGGAAGATGAGATTTTAGAAATCAATTTCATCATATGTTATAAAATTGGTTTTGAAAAATAAATTACATACATTTGTTAGCTTGGAAGAAGTCGATAAGATTGATATGGAAGAGCTCATAAATCAAATCATAATTGAATTTGCTTATATATAGTTGTTTAAGGAACGAAAAGAATGCAGAATCCGCTAATTCGTGAAATTTCGTAGATACTTTAATCGTACTATTTATCATTTCCCTAGTTTTTATTTATCTAAATCACGGTACTTAATTTTAATTCTTCCAATCTCATTTAACAATTCAAACATACACTACACACATTATGGAAGGCTACCAAAATTATTTGATTTCTTTCACATTAATTTGGAGTAGCCCTTGTCATATCTAATCCATCCATGTTTATCATGAAAATGGCATTTTATTTGCATAGAGTCCCACTAGAGCACTAAGGTATAACCAATAACGATGAAACAAGTGACTAGGTAACAAAATAGACCTGGTTGCAAAGAAAGTAAAGCAAGTATTTATCTCAAAAGGGGTGAAAAGCTAATGCATAAAGGTGTTGTATGCTTTATAAAGGAGTATAGGTTTTGTGGTGTTTCTATTTGTCTAAATGTTTTTGGTTGAATTAGGAGATGAGCATATTGTCTATCAATATCGAAGAGTAACCGGTTGTCACATATTACCACAAATATACAAAATATGTTAATCAATGGAACTTTATGTTTACCAAAACCAATACAAAAAGAAAATGATGGGAGTGTGGTAAGGTGGCCAGTTATCCCTTTTTGTCGTTATGTGAAACTACTGATCTAAGAAAGTTCCTTTTTTCTCTGTACATTTGCTGAGACTGAAAAAAAAGTGAACCAAAAAGGAAGGAAAAAGCTTAGGGAAAAGCTGATAGATAACTGCTTAACAAAGGGATCGGAGCTTTGTTCATGTTCACATGCACAATATATATTATCACATGATGGCATTGGTGTGTTTGATTCACGTGTGTAGAAAATTAATTTTGATTTAACTTTTTATTGTTTAAATTGATTTTTAGTTTAAAGTGATTTTAAGGCTAAAATGATTTAAGTTTTGGGTATATTATGAGTTAGGTGAGTTGAATAATAAATTTAATTATATTTGAAGGCAAAAGATATAAATCCTAGTGTATGTTTGATTTAGGCGTTGACAAAAATTGATTTTTAGTGACTTGATTTTTGTTGAAGGTAAAATGATTTATGTTGAATATATTCATGTAAAAGTGAGTTCATCAATAAATTTGAGTGTTAAAAATCAATTCTAGAATAAAAAATGTTAATTTCTAAATTCGAAAAGAATCAATTCTTGATGCAAAACCAATTCTACTCGAAAACAACCAAACTTAAAATCTATTCTATACATCCACAATCAATTTTGGTCCATTTAAAAGTAAAATCAAACATACACTTAACTTCAATTTAGAATCAATTCTATAAAGAAAATTAATTCTAATCCGAAGTCCCTAACAAAAACCAAAATTAATTTTGAGTCTTCAACATTATTTTTGTCCCAAAAGTGAACGCTAACATTCACCTAATGTATGTTTGGATTAATTGTGCGATTGTGAGAAACTCAAAATCAAGGTGTCACGGTTGTTTTGCCAAAATTTACTGCAATTTTGGTAAAAGTTACACTTTAACGTTTATCTTTTCAAAATAAAATTGACATTTTTGGTCCGATTATCCACTCATATTATGTATTATTTAGATTCAACTGTTGATAAGTTATACATGTATTAACTCTTGTCGCGATTAATCATTTTCTTTAATAGGCAAATGTTATGAAATTATTGTTTGTTAGTTTTTTAAGTTGTTTGAGCTCCTAGAGCTTCCTCAACATCTCTCAACTGATGATCAATTGAGCAGCCTTAGCCTTATTTGCATGCCTCCGATAATATACATTTTCCCCCTATAAAAGATAAGCTTCTCATCTTGTTTTCACTTGTTCAAACCATAGCATAAAGGTACCATAAAAAACAAAACCAAGAGAGGTTATAGACAAAGACCAGTGACCTTCTTTGATAAGATTAACTGTGCTGAAATTGAACATCATTTTCTATTTTCCTAATGTATTATATTATGTATATAAGGCATTGCTTGTAGGCAAAATGACAAAGTATATAATCTACCATCTGAACACTATCTTAACAAAATATGATATTTATTTTCTCAATGCACCGAGTAAAACAAAAGAACAAAAATGCAGGGCTTTTTATTTGGACACATCTGTTATTTAAATTTCACTGCATGAAGAGTCGAAATTTGTGGGGTCCCAATAAATAAACAAATGAAACTTCTATTTTATCTTATAGTCAAAATTCCATTACAATTCAGAATGACGAATTCTCAAAGCCAGAAAATACCAATGTATACGAAGAAAATTATGTGGAGTATATGGTTTAGTTTAGACCAAGTGAGGGGATCGATTTTCAAATCAATCTGACAGACATGCTTCCTAGATATATGTAATCATCGAAAATGTCTCATAAGACTCTTTAATTGAGGATTACAAAATACTAGCATCCATAAGACAAGAATCTAAACTCACACATTTGTATGTTTAAAAGAAAAATTTATTTGTGTGTGGTATTCGTCGACTTTATTTATAACTAATCTCCGTTACGAATATAACCGACTATCTTTAATGGAGTCACTTCTTCCAACTATATTCATAAGGCTCGAACCTGATATTTTATTTAAACGATCTAACTTTGTTCTACTTATTTCATACACATATAACTTTAAATGAATCTTGGAAGGATTCTAATAGTCTAAAGTGAAGAATGGTGCTTGTATAAGTACTCTCTCCGGTCTTATTTATAACAGAAAGTTAATTTTTTAGATTCATTTTATAAATGATGTATTTAATTTATAATATAAACTACATACATCATTTATTAATGAATCTAAAAAAGTTAATTTTCTCTTATAAATGAAACCAGAATAGTAATAATTTGTTTGTTATCATACACACTATATTAGAATTTAGAAAAAAACATAATTTTAAAATAACATGGTGAAGCAAATTAAAATTGCAGCTTGAGATAAGAATGCACTATTGATTCATGAGCACTTTATTTCAAAGAAAAAGGAATACATCTTTTTGTTCAAATCATTAGAGCATAAGTGACAGAATCAAAGTTGTGTTACAAAATGTGAACCACATATTGGCTGGCACACAACATCAATTATACAAGTGTACTGTCTCGATCGAGTAGGCAACATATACATACACAAATTGTCTCCGGTAGATTAACGTACGTGAGACAGGAGGTACAGTGTGTGACTGTTTTTTAGTGTGTGTTTATATGGATTTGTCATGTTGTTGTTTAATCATTTATTAGTGCAAAATATTCTTCAAATTTATTTTTTTTAGATACTCTTCAACTTTGTTGAACACTAATTTTAATGGAGTCTCATACCATATTCTCCGAAACTAATTTCATCGGTTGTTGATCTTTGGAGAATACGGTATGTACAAGCTTTAAATTTTAAGTAATGTATTCTACGTATATTCAATTGACTAAAATTTTTAATCCTAATCATCAAAGGCAAAAGGATAATGATATAATGCACGATAACATTATTCTCTCTCTTATTTGATGAGAAATCACAAGTATATCCCTTGTGAGTTGTGATAGTGTGTGCGCTACTATAAATCAATTCTATAATATAATATATTAAATAAACTCTAATGGCTTATACTTTATCCCTCAAACATTGCTTTGGAGTGCAGTGATATCGACGATGTCAAGGACCATAGCAACAAAGAATATTGATGCTTATTTTTTGTTTTAGTATTTACATTTAATACGGATAAACTAGCATCAATATTCAAGGCTATTCATTGAGCAAATTGTGTGTAGCAGCGTGTCGGACAAATTCGTCAGAAAGGGAGTCGTGCCATATAACACAACTCATGCAAAAACATGAGCAAATATGAATTACAATCATGGATCTTCTCCAAGAATATTGGTGAATGAAAATACTATTTGAAATAGCAAGTGTCAATCTAAACTACCATCTCTTTATATGATGCAACGAAGAGCGCATTTTTTGTGCATTTCACTAGGGTGCTAGTGGATATAGATCTTGCGAAGCAGTTTTATGGGTAAAAAACAAGTAAAAGTATGTTGGCCTAGTTAGTTTAACCAGTTATTTTAGATGACACGAGTTGAAGTTTTGAGTTCGACCACTTAAGTAGGCCCACCTCGTTTAACATGTTAAATCAAGTGTTTAAATCATTTTGAATATGATCATTAAGAAGAAAAATTTAAATTGATATGATTAAGCATTAATACATAAAACAATTGTGCAGAAATAAAAAGAATTGAAGATTAAAAGGAAAATAAATTGAATCACATAAATGAATTAAACATAATTTAAACCTCGAGATCCTTATGTGGATTGATCTAGGTTTTAACATGCCATTGAAGGTTTTCAAATACAAAATTCAATATAAAAGAGAGGTAGCAAAAGGAAGGGTTAGCACAATAACAATAGTTACAAGAGGAAATAACCCAAAACATGCATTATATAGACTAGCTTCAATAATTAGCAAGTTTGGCCATCAAAACGTCTGAATTGAGATTTGGGTTTCGGATTTGACATAAAAGTTGTATTTCTTTTTCTTAGATTTTCATCACATGTTGATTTAGTACAATCGGATAAGTACGTCCTTAGTTATGGCTTGGAGAAGAAGAAATGGTCGATATGTAGTAAAATTTGAAAATTACACAAGAATTTCACTAAAATCCATTTAAGACCAAAAAAGCTAAAAAAAATTAGTATTGGGCACAACACGCATTTAAAAATGCAAAGTGCAATGCTATAAAAATTTCACACATATTCATAGACTTATATTTTATAGTTTCAGGATTTAGACAGATAAACTTTGTCTTTTTATTTGGATAAGGTTGGAGATGGGGAAGAGGAGGTTCAAAGGATTCTTTTTCTCGCTAATAAGTTGGCAAACTATTCTGCTAGTTTACCTAAAATTTAGTTTTAACAATTCCATACAACAAATAAAAAAAATTAACGACTTTGGTCATTGTCCCCCATTTCAATATTTCAACGGAAGCAGACAATTGATAATAACTAAACAGCTGCTTCAATTTGAGTGACAAATTAAAAGCTTACCACTTAAAATCTCTAACTTAGATAGTTATTTTTAGGCTTAATAGCAGCTTTCGCCCCCTAACTTTCACGAAGTTGCGATTTTGGCCTCCTAAAAAAAAAAGCTACAAAACCGACCCTAAGTTTTGCAAAGTAGTAGTTTTGGCCCCCAAGGCCAAAAAAATGATAACACGTAGCACCTCATTTAGGGTGCCACGTCAGCGGAGATCGGGTCAAAATTGGCCTTGGGGGCCAAAGCTGCCACAAGTGCAAAACTTAGGGGGCGGTTTTGTAGTTTTTTTTCTTAGGAAGCCAAAATCGCAATTTTGGAAAAGTTAGGGGGCTAAAACTGCTATTAGTCGTTCTTTTTGTCCCACGAGCATGATGTAAGTGAATTCGGGGCTATCATTGATCATTATAGAGCTCTTTTAAGTCATCTTTATAAAAACTCTAGTGTGGAGTTTGTTAAGAGACAAACAAATAAGTTTGTCCATGATTAATTAAGGCAGTAACATTATCAGCTAATTTTTAAATCTTGGTTGAAATACAAAATTGTATTGAACACTGATGATGTAATTTAAGTCCTTTTCCTTAAAAAAAAATTATAATCTCTAACTTCTCAAATTACTTTGACAACTATTACACTTTGAATCAGATTTTACTGACCCTCGCCATCTTCAATTGTTCATCGCTAGCTAGCAGCAACTAAAAACTCACTTGATTTTCATAAGAGGAAAAACAATCTACAATTATAGACTGATTCAAATATATTGAGTCTAAATGTATCAAGTGTAAGCATGGTAAGTACAAATTCGATATGTTAGATTTCCCATTTTATAACTATGCGTCTATGAAATACGGACACCTCTGATATTAATTGTGTACTACAGTATGATACACATCTATGTCCAACACTAGGGCAACATTCGTACGACACATGTCTGACAACCGATAAAAAAAATAAATTGGGGGTGGGGGTTGTCAAAGATGTGTCCAAGTAGACTTAATCAGTGAAGGGGTTGAAGACATTAAACTCGATAGCATCATTTTTAATTTTTCGGTGTTGTGGATGATTGAATAATTGCCATATTTTGTTTTAAAATATTTTTGTAGTGAGTTGAATTGATCAATTTTCACCCTATAATATACACGAAGTCTAAAAAATGACTATGCAAAACTCAAATCACAAATATTTTTTTTGAAGAAACTAAAATGGATTAAAATACTGAAAGCCTGAAGATTTCAGCACAAGGAGTGCCAAAACCCCAGCTGATATAGTCAATTACATGAATGCGGAAACAGTCAAAACGGGAACAAAAACTACTCTGTTACATAAATATACCCAAACAAGGTAAAGGGTTCAACCACCATGAATGGTAGGAGAATACAAAGCTATGGCGGTTCGCTTTCATCCACCAATATGATTGAAGCTTAACCTTATCTAAAAGTTGATGAAATGAGGCTTCTTTTTGGTGAAAACTAAAATCACAAATTATAACCCTCTAATATACGCAAAGTCAAGAAAAGTGATCTAGATGTTGCATTTTTTTATGCTTTTTCGCGAGCATGTTTATGACTTTAAAATATGGCTTTTAACATGAAATTTGAATTTTCCGACAAAGGAATGGTTAATTATAAATTTTTCGTTTTTCATAATAATTGAGAATTTCTTAAACAATTCATAATTAATTCGTCATTCATTTTAAAACTCAAAAAATTTATGGTGAAGGTTGTTATGATGTTTTAACCATGCCTACAAAATTAGGGAACACAATTTGACATGTGACTATATCCTAACTCCGGACAAAATTACAATTTTGCACATTTTGGTTGAAAAATCAAAATAAATAGAGACGTCTTAAAAATGTTCTGAAACTTTTTATATAATTTTTATGTGTTTATGTAAACAATCATCTCAAAATTCGATTTTTAGGTGAAGATTTCAATTGTTTTGTATTTTGAGTGTTTGATTCTTGGGTTAAATAAGTTTTTCGTCCCTATAAATATTGTGAATTTTGATTTTTGTCCCTAAAAAATTAATCTGAATGTTTTCATCTTCACAAAATTTTTTATTTTGTTTTTGGTCCCTAATGAATATAATTTTGACATGTTTTTGAATTTTTTGAACACAATAAGAATATTCAAAGGTTGAACATAATAAACAAACATAATATAGATACAATTTGAACATAAAAGAGTTACATTCTTGATATTTACATGAACATAAATTGGGCTTTAAGGACAAAAAACAAAATAAACTTTTTTATGAGGATGAAAACATTCAGTTTAATTTTTTACGAACGAAAATCAAAATTCGTTATATTTATAGGGACGAAAAACTTATTTAACCCTTGATTCTTTAAAAATTCATAAATAATTTGTCTCTTATCGGAAAATACTAATTTTATCTGAAAAACTATATTTTAATACCATAAACGCGCCCATAAAAAATCATAAAAAAAAAAAAATAAAATCAACATTTAAGTCACTTTTATGAACTTCATGTATATGATAGGGTCAAAAACAAGAAGAATCTCAAATTATAGGCTAGAATATATGTTTTTATTTTTACAGGATCATTTTGAAAATTTTATGTATATTACAGGATCAATTTGAACAATTAACTCCATATTTTAATTCTCAATTTAGAATTTTTCATAAAATAAAGGGTTAAATATGTTTTTGGTCCCTATAAATATACCAACTTTTCGTTTTAGTCCCTCTAAAATTTTCCTTCAACTTTTAGTCCCTTAAAATTTTTCAATCACTAATTTTGGTCCCTATTTTTAAGTTAATTTTTGTATTTTTTTTAATGAAATTGTGCAGAAATGTGTAGAATATTGTAAAAAAAATTAGAATTTTTTAACAAAGCATAATCTAAATATGAATTTTTAACCGTCTAAAATATAAAAATTCATATCAAATTCATGTTTTGGTTAAAAAATTCTAATTTTTTTTGGTTTGGGAAAGATTCTTATAATATTATGAATTTTTCTGCAAAATTTTATTAAAAAATATGAATCATACATATGAGTTTACTTTAAAAGAGGGACCAAAGTGAAAATAGAATTTTTTTTGAGGGAATAAAAGTTGAAGAAATTTTTTAGAGGGCCTAAAACAAAAAGTTGACATATTTATAGGAACCAAAAACATATTTAACCCTAAAATAAATGTACTAAAAGCATTCAATCAATTTTTAGCGATGTGAGTTTGTACATGGATTCATCATAGATGTATTAATAAATATCATTTCATTTTTGTAAAAAAAAAAATCAATTTTTTTTTGAAGTGGCTAAAATGAATTATACTACCATATCAAAAAGGCCTTATGTAACACCCTAATTCCCAACGTTGATTTAATAAATAATGTGAATAAATTTAAACAAAAAGGATGTTACACATACTCATCAATCATTCATTTGAATAATAAATAATACATTATATTTCATAATGCGGAGAATACTTCAAAAATATTTCATAAAATGAAGGAGTCTGATTCTCAATCGTCATTGTGGAAAATATCATAATGGTTTCAAATAGATAAGATTTCTAAAATTAAACATCCAACGTTTGGCCCCAACCCTAGTGTTACAGATCAGAGCGCGTGATTATTCGACTACATAAATAATTAGATAATAGCTACAGAAGTATATCTCCGTCGCCACCTTCTAAATGTCCCGCAAACTAGAGCTCATCGTCTTGAGTGTCTGTACCCCAAGAGTACAGACACCATAATACATAAAAACAACAAATGGGGTGAGAATATTCATTGTAACATATATTGGGATACATGAATAATATATGAATAGGCATAACATCATTTGTTCATCATTTACAACATATTCACAATTCTTCATTAGGTTATACAACATCGTTAGCACATCATCATTATCATAATTTTTCAGTTTTTAACACATTAAAAAAAATACACATATCACACACAATACATCACATTGACACATATCACATATACCACATATATCACATATACTTCATATACACCTAACTTGAGACATATGCAAATGCATTTCGTTCCTAGACCTATATGCATCCCGGTACCGGTTTCTAATCAACATTTGTATGTCAGATTTGTGTTACTGAACATACATACAACATTCGTCATTCAACATGGTCCTAAATATGATATGATGCATGAGGTTAGACTCTCTAAATACTACATATAGCACATCATCAATAATTCATAACTACAACAGAATTTCATATGTCAGACTCATCATTTACGTCATCATTAATCAACATTATTCAACATTATGATTTCTTCATTGCTCAACATTGTCATTTCTCAATATTGTCATTAAAACTCACACTCAACACTGGCTCCCCTTATTTACTACGCACTTCATTCTAACGGCAACACGCCACACCCCTACATTAATCATTAATTAACACACAACTTTCTATTCTCATTCTATTTCGTCCTATCAATTATGTCAGCATCATATACACTCTTAAATCGACCACACTCATTTCATTTTAACCTAAGCTCGTTACTTCACCATTCTCATTCTTTCTAACATCATCCCTTACTTTAACTTACGCCTTTATATTTTCAATTACGTTCGTCTTATTCCTTCACCTAGCATCTTCATTACCTTAAACCCCTTCACCATTCTACTTGTTAATTTTGACTCTACACCTTACCCTTTCCCCCCTATTCTTTTAGGCTCGTTAAGCTTAATATTCTAACTTCGTATATAGTTTCATCATTACTATCTTCTATTGTCTTACGTCACTATCACCAAATCATGTTTTAGACTCACCTTTACTTTGAGGTAATCACTTCTATTTATGCCCAAACACACTTTCTCATTTAGATATATAGTTTAGGGATCCTTAAATTTACATTACACACTAATGACTATCTTAAACTCACAATTGCTTTTATAGATGTTGAAGAGTCCACTAGAAGGATTGTGCTGAAATTTTATGAAAAACGCAGCATGACCCACGTGCGACATTTTAATCATAACTCAACTTAGGAATGTCTAAATGAGGTAAAATCAAAGCTAAAAGAAAGATAACACTCATATAAACAACTTTCATGAAGGAACCTAAATCCAATTCGATACAGAGAAGGGTGCAAAGGTTAGTTTTCCTAAACCGAGGCAGAGTGCACGACCGTGCTGACCTGTGTAGTAATTTGATTATAACTCAAGTCTTTCACGTCCTATTGGAGTCACTCCAAAGACACATGAAATCTAACATTCATCTCTACAACTTCCATGCTTGCATGGAAACCTAGTTCAGAATAGAAAAGAGTCTAATAGTTGGTTTTCCTAAGCCTCAGAAAAGAGCACGACCCTGCTGACCCTTGTGTAGTATTGTCATACCCCAAATTTTGACCATTTTTAATCGTCTTTTAAAGTCGAGTAATTTCGTCGTCTCAGACGAAATTTCGGCAGAGAGGTATTTTAAAACACCTCTTTTTTTTTCTTTCGAAGGGGACAGTTTTGCATTTTTATTAATTCATTTATTTTCATCTTTATTTTTAATTTTTTTAATTAGTTTCCTTTTTTACTTTATGTACTTTTTTTTATATATTTATTTGATTCCATTATTTATTATTATTACCTTAATGTCACGTTTTAGTTTCTTTGTAAAGGTGTTTTTTGTTTTATTTTTTAATGTCTTTTTTTTTAGTTCATAAGTCCAATTAGTCTAGTCCACGTGTCAGTTGTCTATTGGTCCTTTTCTTTCATCTAAGTCTGATCCAAGCAAGGGTATATTGGTCTAAGTCATCAGGGACACCTCAGCATCTGGTACACCTGCAAACCCTAATTTGAGGGGCTATAAATAGGATGCATTTATTGCTACACTGTTCAGAGACTGACACATCCGATTAGCCGCTCAATCACATCAAAACCCTAAATTCTTTTTTCTCTTAAAATTTCTGGGTCAAACATGAATTTTTTCCAGAAATTGTCAAGAACACATGAACATCAATTTTTCCCATAATCATACATTCACCTAACAACACAATATTAAGCCATAATCTCGAAATTCTCTCCACATCAAATCCGAATCTAGCCACAAACATGTCAAAACCGAATAATCACAATACACATACATGAAATAAGCTTCAATCACGAACGTACAACAACACAGTAGCCGAATCCGTCATCGTTCAAATCTTCACCACTGACCAGAAGTAAAACGTGAAGAAACAAAAGGGAAGAAGAGGGAAACCGAACTGGATTTGTGAAGGAGGAAGGAAACCGCACTATATTTGTGAAAGGAGAAGGTTGAAACCGTAATAATACACCGTCCAGAATCGAAGTTAAAGCAACAGAGAGGTAGTTTCATGTCTTCACTTTTTGTATGATTTTGAAAGTCAGATCTACGAATTTGTGTTAGGTTTTGGAAATTTTTGAGTTGATATGTGAGTTTAGGAGAGAAAAGGATACTGGAATATATAAGAAATTTCGAAATCGGCGGAGGTTTGGATTCCGACGCGGTGGTGCCACCACTGGCCACCGCGCCGGAAAATAAGAACACGTCAGAGAAGACAAGCTATTTGCAGAGCCCTTCTCTCTAAAATAATCCTATAGAGAGAAGTATTCTAAGGTTTTGATGTTTTTTTGTTGGTTTCCTCTTTTTATAACTGTTTTTTTTTATTTTAATCCCATGACTGCACACTTGTGTTGATCCCATAGATCCTCAGGGCTAGGCCGTCAGATCTGAGATCTGACGGCCGATAATGCTTCCCTGTTTTGATCATGTAAGTATTGTTTCCTTTCTTTATTGTGTGCCTTCTGTTTGAACCGTTAGATCTTAGATCTTATTGTGTGCTATATTTCTATAAGCGATAAAACACGCGAATAAAACATTTATTCAAGAAATAGACGCTACGTCTTCAACAAAACAAATTCCAACAATATGCATTTATAAAAATTCTCAACAGTCATCAATGTATACATGTCATAAGATCAACATACATCCATAAATAAAATCTCCAAAACCCGACAATTGGGCAAAATCTCCATAACATAAATAAGTTCAGAATATCATAAAACCGACACCTAATCAGAGCCTAATCTAAGACTCTAAAGAATCGATAACGGAGATAGCTCCCGCTATCCAAGCACTCACAAAGCAAACTACTCATGCACTCCGTCTACCCATTCATACAAATAGGTAGGCGGTCAAAACCACTGGGGGTAAGCTTCACATTAATCATAACCAACATAAACAAATATAAGCATTCAAGGATTTCATGCATAACAAATATACATAACCATCCCTCCTAGAATACTGGCATCACATGATTATTATCCCCCATTCCATGCATCTCAAGCTATCACATTACTAACATAGCATAGCAAGTATATTCAATCTCTAATCAAGTCATCGACATAAGCTCATCATTTATCAACATCAATCAATGAAAGAGTTACTCACCTTATTCTTCACTTAGCATACTTAACTCAACAATTACAATTCATCAATCAAAGTTATAAGCAAGCCATCATTATTATCAAAGAAATCACCACATTATATATATACTTATACAATTCTCGCCTTATTACTATTACCAAAATAATTATTATCAAATAGATCCACCAAGTGTATAAGCATAAGCAAGTAAGACATGCAATTAGAGCATAGTTCAATTATTCACCACCATCAACAAAATCCACCAATGTACATATGCACCAATCCATATAATCACAACATTCACCAAATTTCACCAATGCACAAGTTTAACAAGTCACATATTCAATTATGACACGACTCATCAACTATTCAAATGCATGCAATGTTCTAGACTCTGCTAGATGCATGTGGTACCAAATCACCAACAAAGGTCGTCACCTCAAGATGCCAACAGAACATCTTATGTAAGAGTACACCTCCTCTTACAACTCACCTATGTAAAAGTACACATTCTTTTACATTTCTCATATGACTCAATATGACTATGATGCATGGACATACAAGCAAAGACTCAATAATGCAAAATCCCCTCACATACACATTCACCAACAACAATGTAAAAGTACACCTCCATTTACATTGATTAGTTCACCAACAATTGCATTATCAAGTATTTACGTCCACACAATCAATAAATCACAATTCAAATAAGAGTCATCACCATATTACAATCAATCAACATATATGTACTTCACCAACAATATCACAATCAATCAATATATATGTACTCACCAACATTGACTTTATCATATAATTCAACAACATCATATTGTTTCTCACAATTCAAGTAAGGAGAAAATACACCACACTATGATAAACATCATATTCAACACCTAAAAATCAACCATATATCTTCATATAATCATAACCAACTATCCACAAAAGATTTGCCAAGTATTTGGTCTTAAAGATTATTTTCGACAAAGTTCGTCTCTCAATTTACAACTTTAAATAATTGAGACAAATGAACCAAACCAAGTAAGTAAACTCTAGGGCCTCGACTATGTATACACTTAGATCACATATGAGTGTAGTTAATATACATGTGCGTTTCACCGGCCGACCACGACAAAATCATCAAAATCACAAGTTACGACAAGTTCGTATCATTTTACCAATTTCCAAGTTATCCGACAAAACAAAGTAACACATTTGAAAACCTCAACTAAGTATATACACAAGTTACATATGAGTGCAATAATGTATACATCAACGTCTCATAGGCCAACTCACTTACATTTCAAAGTTTTGCAAAGTTCGTATCAAGTAGCAAAAACGACCAACATTGATATTTTTCAAAGCAAAGTAACTTGTTCAAGTTTGAAAACCTACTACTCGATCTTAATTAATCACATAAGTATGAGCATAGGCCACTTACGAACTATCAAGCATTAGTTCAAAGACTAGCCAAAGTTCGTATGAGAAAATCTCAAGTTCACATATTCCAAAATCCCACCCGAAAATCAAGTTGGATATGATTAAGACATTGTACCAACTTTACAAGCCTTATCTAAGTTTATATGATCTGTAGACCAAACTTGTAATCATTTTAGTTTACAAAGATCATTTTCCGAAAAACCGAAAATGACATATTTTCAAATTTCAAACCAATTAGAAATTCTCAAGTTTGAATAGGTAGAACATGTTTCAGTAGGTTTAGGAGTATAAACAGTGATTAAACAAGTTGAAAGAAGCATTTTAGAAAGCTCGGATCGGCTCTCGAACGACCGGAACATAAAACAAAAGGTGCTGCAACTGGGCTCGTACGCTTAAGCGTCCACCTGTACGCTTAAGCGTGCAGGCTCCAGTAGCTAACAGTGGTTGTACGCTTGGAGCACGCTTAAGCGTACAGTTATCAACACTGCACAAAAACTCTCGGGTTCTTACCCTTTTTCACCCAAAATCCCCAATTTTGATTTTCCAACACCCAAATATGTTTCCAAAGATTGTTTACAGGTTCATGAACTCAAAAGGGCTTTAAAAAACACATTAAACATGAAAACAAATGTCATTTCACATAATTCACCAAATCAACCCATTTCTACAAAAACCATCAACAACAACTTAAACCACATCACAAATCCATGATTATGAACACCCAAGTTATGAATCATCAACAACAATATTTCATAACAACAACAACATCAATTAAACATGAATTCCTCCACAAATCAACAACAACATAGCACAATTCAACATTTAGAGCACAATTCACAATATACTCATTTTCTCATCAACAATTCAATTATGAACAATTTCATATCCTCAAACATATCACTAAAACTAGAGTACGAATTTCAACAAATAAGCTCACAATAATCCCTTATCCAAAATAAGCACTTATGCAAAGAATTAGAGAAAAGATTACAACTAAGAGATTATGAATGAAATCTAACCCCCTTACCTCAATAAGCAATAATCCTAGCAAAACCTTCAATTAAGCTCCTAGAATCCCTAGCTCCTCTTGGTTCTTCAAGCTTTTCTCTACAACCCTTTTCTCTTCCTCTTGCCCCTTTCTCTTGCCCTTTCTCTCTCCACCTCTTCTTAAAATTTTGTAAAATGACTGTGAACCCCAATTCTCTTAAAGACTAAGGCTTAAATAGTGTCCACACTATTGGGCTTAACCCTTAAAATCTAATGGGCTCAAAACCCTTATAAACTAACTCCCAAAATTTCTATTCACTCACGGTTAAAAGTTATCAAATAATTACCGGTCCAAAACTAATTAGCACCACCGAATAGTAACTTAGTAAAAATAATGGTTCTCACTTGCAACACTAAAAATAACTCTCACCATGAAATTACTAATTTAACCTTACTCGAAAAAGACCAAAATACCCTTCTAACACGAAAACCCATCAAAATACACACATAGGTAATTAATCACATACGAGCATAATTAAACACACATAAAAATAATTTAAATTAAATCTAGTGAAAATCGGGCTGTTACATATTTTATTTCTTGGCATTTATTTTTGCTTGAAGACCTTAGAATGTATCTAGGAAGCAATGTAATTATGTAAATAACACATGCACCGACACTATCCCACTTTATTTACCGCTTTACGCTTGGTTGGTGAGTGAGGACCAAAATGAATTAGGGACAAATTAGGATTAAATAAATTGACTAATTTGAGAGCCTTAAAAATGAACAACTAGTAATTTAGGTTGGAATTCTACTTGGGATCCAACATCCTTGGTAATACCTCTCACATTTTATTTTTTTTACGTTACGTCGTTGAGCTTAGTTCTTTTTTTAGTTTGCGTTTAACTTAGAAAAAATCATTTTCCAAAAAAAAATCAAATATATCAAACTTCAAAAATATTTTCTTAAGAAACCTTGGAATTTAACCCAAGAGTTTGTTTTCCTTTTATTTTCTTAATTAAATTTTAAGCAATTTTAACATCCATATTAGACTTGGATTTCTTTTAATTAAAATCAAACAACTTCACCTCTTTTATCCTTCTATGCCTTTGAGGCCTCTTTTCCCTTCTTAAAACCATTTTCAAAAAAAACTTTAAAATTGACCTAACCCACCAAATAATTTTTAAGAGTGAACTACAATGGTTTTGATCCCTTTTCTTTAAGGGTATGTAGGCAAAGGACCCAATCCTTCCAAATCAAATAAAGAAATAACAAAAACATACTTCTTCTCCCTCCATTCTTTCACTTAGACATTTAGGCAAGTATTTTCAAAATAAGCAAATAAACTTAGCACAAGATAAATTAGGCAAGAGGTTCCTACGGAGTACCGTAGTCGTTTAAGGTGCATCAAACCTTCCCTTTTCGAAACCAACCCCCGGATCCACAATCTCTAAGGGCTTTTCTCTCTTTTTTTCCTTCCTACGAATAAAAGTAGAAAGTTCAAAGATTTACGATTCAAAATCAATCAATGGTTTGATATCCGAAAATCGAGAGCACAAGTATGTTGATCATATCTAGAGTTCTAGACATTGGAATGAGGTCAAACCAACGCCCAATTAAAGCTAACATTCATAGCTACAACTTTCATGAAGACAACAAAACCTAATTCTGAATAGAAGAGACCTAGTTTTTATTTTTATTTCTCGGTTACAGAAATTGAAAAGACCATGATTTTGTTGGCCTCTGGGTAGTATTTTGCTCATATCTAGAGTTATAGATGTTGGAACGAGATCAAACCAATGTCCAATTAAAGGTAACATGCATATCTACAACTTTCCTGAAGACACCATAGCCTAATTCTGAACAGAGGATTTCCAGTTTTTATTTTTGTTTTGGTTACCGAAATCTGCGATTTCCCATCTGCGATTTAGCCTTGAGGGACTTTTCCTAACTCCGCTTTCAACCCTTGACTCGCCAAACCTGATTCTAATCTTCACTCCATGATTACCCTATCATTCAAACACTAATTCTTCATTAACCCACCGAATTATCCACTCTTTTAAACATTAAAACTCAATTCAAAAACTTAAACTAGTTTTCCTCAATTCTCAACTTTCAACTTCATCTTTCAATTTGTGCGTCATCATTCTCTCATCAAAATTCACATCATAACAGTAACAACATATTAAAACCCTCCCATCATAGATTAAGATACCCTAAAGTGCAAGGATTCTCTCCCATACCTCGATATTTTGCAAATTGATGAATTCCTACGGTTGAATCTCTCCTTGGTCGTCTCTTTATGCCTCCTTTCCTCTTAACCCTAGTTTTCTTCTTTTGCCTCCGCTATCTTTTTCTCTTTTTTTGTTGTAAACCTAATTCTCCAATCTCCTCCTCTATTTATAACCAGCAAGAGTTTGTTTCTCACTTAATCTTTTTAACATGGTTACTATCCGCACCTCTATTTTGGTTACTATTCTTGTTGTAACTTCTTCGCCTTGCTATTCACATCTCCCTCTGTTTAAATCATTAAAACACTACTCATCTCACTGACTACACCTCTTTTCTACCCAATTCTACTAATCCACCTCCGTTCGCAATCTACTTTCTTATTCTTTCTAAAAACTATATTTCCTTCCTAAACATTATTTTCTCCCGCTCTTTAACGGCCTAACCAACCCATCCATTTTCTCCTTACCTATTCTCTCAATGAATTCAAATAATTAAATTAATATTATCTAACAACCAATACTAATAATAACAATAATACTAATGTTATCTAAAAATAATACTAACAAACTAATATTAAAAATCGGGGTGTTACACCTTCCTAGCACAAGGTGTGCTAAGGAAGAAACACCAAAGTACAAACAAAGTCGGATCAATAATTACAAAGCTCAAAACCAGGCACCAAAACAACAACAAGAAAAATAACAATTAGCTGATGCCTGGGATAGTAAACGGACTGTGCCACCAACCATGGTAATTGAGAGGAAGATTTGTGAGTTTCCCTTTCAACCACATGAATGTTGTAAACAATATAAACTCCTAAATGTATTATATTTTTAATAAAACAAAAAACAACATTGTTGTATTTAATTTACATTTTGAATCAGATTAGTTACTTTTATTTACGAAATTATAGATAGAACAAGAGGAGTGTGCATATTGTTGTTCCTAAATATAAAATATTAGAAACATTCTTCTAACACTCTAATTTTATTGAATGAAACTTATGTTAATCTTCACTTTTTCCATTCTCTAACACTCCTAAGTATAAAATGTTAGAAACACTCTTCTAACACTCTCTAATTATATTGAATGAAAGTTATGTTAATCTCCACTTTTTTCCCTCTCTAACACTCTTCTAACACTCATAAGTATAAAATGTTAGAAACACTCTTCTAACACTCTAATTCTATTGAATGAAACATGTTGATCTCCACCTTTTTAAAGGGTAGTGTCCACATAAGTTTCACCTTTCTTAAATGTAGAGAATGTATGTTAGAGCATTCATAACACTCTTTATAAAAAAAGAGAAAAGAAAAATTATATACCGATCATTATTCAGTGGTAGTTCTATTGAAAGTTTCAAGTGACAATGATATTAATGCACTAAAAAATGCAATCACTTGTAACTTCCAATGGAACCACCCCAAACAATCAATAGATATATCAACACTAAACTCAAAGGATCTCTTTCAATGTATGTTGAGTAAGATCTACACTCCTATTTATAAGAAAATATTCCTCTCAGTTATTTCACATTTCCAATGTGAGACTTATGAAATACTAAAGCTACGGTATATACGCCTCTTTCTTCTCAGTTTCTCTCCCTCTCTCTCAGCTATTACAAGTTCAAAGCATAAGTTTTATTATATTAAGCTAAGATAAATTTCATTTCTCAATATGTATATCATGGTTTTATTAGTTTTAATTCTATATATATAAATTGCTAGTTTATACTGCACTTGAGCCAAGGACCACTCACAGGATATGGTTCTGATCCACTCTACCAACTTCCAATCAAAACTTTACATAAATTGCAAAATGAATAAATGGACAAGAACCAACAGCTGCTCCAATTTGTGTGACAAAAGCTTTACATTCACAAAATCTAACTAGTCAAATAATTGGAATTTTTTTAATCATTGGCTGCCAATGGAGTTGAGAAAGAGAGTTCGACTTCGACAGAACAACACGATGCTTAGGTTTCACACAAATGCATAGTCCCAAATTATTTGAGATGCTACTATTGCTCCAACATGAGGATACAAAATATTTGACTAATGCGGTCCAGAATGACTATTATCTTGTGGGAGAATTTATAAGAAGTAATTATGTAATTTTGAGAATACAAACTGTCTAACTATATAATGTTATAATGAACGGTTGTGCCAAGTATCAAGCTAGTATATTGTATATTGCTAAATGAATGCCGTCATTTTTCAATTTGTTGCCAATTATTTTTTGCAAAAGCTATTACATTTGACAGTTGGAGATTTAAAAAGTACTTGAAATGATGTTAATAATCTTGTTATTCCATCTAAAATAATGCTAAAACTGTTTAAAAAAAAAATGCTTCATGATATCATTATTAATAAATTGAATTTTCACAAACTTTGATTATTTATGTATTATTAATAATTTTGTAATAAAAACATATCAAACAAAAGATTTGACCATGACGAGACTTGTTTATTTATTTCCTTGGCTCTCCATTTCTAAGATTAGCATTTATGGAAAAATTAGGCATTACTCTTGGATATGTGTAAGTAACAACAAGTCAACAACTCGAAGCTGATTATTCATGCAAACCTAAAATTATAAACAACACGTCCTACTTATTGTAGATCAATTTGGTTGAGGCACATCAAATAAAAGTACGAGCGGACATTCACAAAAATTATTTTTAGGCATAACTTATCCAAGAATGTAAAAAGTGTTAGAGTGTGTGTTGATAGTATGCCTTGATGATTACATGATAAATGTGTGATACAATCAAAACTAAATTCTTCTTGAATAAGCAACAAAAGTATTTGGGAGTGGTTCATTTGAATTCAATTTTATATCGGTTGTTGATCTTAGGAGAATTCGATTTTATCGGTTGTTGATCTTCGGAGAATATGGTATGTACAAGCTTTAAATTTTAAGTAATGTATTCTACGTATATTCAATGGACTAAAGATTTTAATCCCAACAATCAAAGGCAAAGCCATGAGCAAATATGAATCACAATCATGGATCTTCTCCAAGAATATTGGTGAAAGAAAATACTATTTTAAATAATAAGTGTCAAACTAAGCCACCATCTCTTTGGATGATGCAACGAAGATCGCGTTTTTTGTAGAGCAGTTTTATGGATGAAAAACAAGTAAAGCTTATTGTCCTAGTTAGTTTAACCCGTTATTTTAGACGGCACGAGTTGAAGTTGAGTTCGACCACTTAAATAGACCCGCCTCATTTAACCTGTTAAATCAAGCGTTTAAATCATTTTGAATATCTGATTCATGATCATTAAGAAGATAAATTTAAATTGATATGATTAAGTAGTAACACATAAAACAATTTTGCAGACATAAAAAGAATTGAAGATTGAAAGGAAAAGAAATTGAATCACATAAATTAATTAAACAGAATTTAAACCTCAAGATCCTTATGTGGATTGATCTAGGTTTTACCATTCCATTGAAAGTTTTCAAATACAAAATTCAACATAAAAGAGGGGTAGCAAAAACAACAAAATGAAATATAGGTCTCAAGACCCTTGAAAACCCTATTCATAAATGTTTCCCAGGTTAGGCTAGTGAATGTTCTGAATAAAAGGAGGGCCAAAAGGAAGAGTTAGCACAATAACAATAGTTACAAGAGTAAATAACCCAAAACATGCATTATATAGACTAGCTTCAATAATCAGCAAGTTTGGCCATCAAAACGTCTGAATTGAGATTTGGGTTTTGGATTTGACATAAAAGTTGTATTTCTTTTTCTTAGATTTCCATCACATGTTGATTTAGTACAATCGGATAAGTACGTCCTTAGTTATGGCTTGGAGAAGAAGAAATGGTCAATATGTAGTAAAATTTGAAAATTACACAAGAATTTCACTAAAATCCATTTAAGACCCAAAAAAGGCAAAAAAAAATAGTATTGGGCACAACACGCATTTAAAAATGCAAAGTGCAATGCTATAAAAATTTCACACATATTCATAGACTTATATTTTATAGTTTCAGGATTTAGACAAATAAACTTTGTCTTTTTATTTGGGTAAGGTTGGAGATGGGGAAGAGGAGGTTCAAAGGATTCTTTTTCTCGCTAATAAGTTGGCAAACTATTCTGCTAGTTTAGCTAAGAAAATTTAGTTTTAACAATTCCATCCAACAAATAAAAAAAATTAATGACTATGGTCATTTGTCCACCATTTCAATATTTTAACAGAAGCAGACAATTGATAATAACTACAGAGCTGCTTCAATTTGAGTGACAAATTAAAACCTTTACGGTTATAATCTCTAACTCAGATAAAAAAAAAAAAAAATTGTCCCCCAAGCATGATGTAACTGAATTTGGGGCTATCATTGTAGAGCTCTTTTAAGTCATCTTTATAAATACTCTAGTTTCAAGTTTGTTAAGAAACAAAGGAATGAGGTTTTCCATGAATTAGATGAGGCGGCAATATTATCCGTTAGTTTTTAAATCTTGGTTGACATACAACACATTTTAAGTAATAATATAATTTAAATCCTTTTCCTTAAAAAAGGTTATAATCTCTGACAACTACTACACTTTGAATCAGATTTTACCGAACTAATAGACTCCCTCACCATTTTCAATTGTTCATCACTAGCGGCAACTAAAAACTCACTTGATTTTTCAATTGTTCATCACTAGCGGCAACTAAAAACTCACTTGATTTTCCTAAGAGGAAAAACAATCTACAGTTGTAGACTGATTCAAATATGTTGAGTCTAAATGTATCGACTATAAGCATGGCAAGTACAAATTTGATATGTTAGATTTCTTATTTTATAACTATGTTGTCTACGAAGCACGGACACATATTGTAACGCCCTACTTCTATTAAAGCGATAAAACACGCGAATAAAATATTTATTCAAGAAATAGACGCTACGTCTTCAACAAATATCATACAACATGCATATATAAAAATTCTCAACAGTCGCAGCGGATACAAATCATACATCACCAAAATATACATGTCATAAGATCAACATACATTCATAAATAAAATCTCCAAAACCCGACAAATGGGCAAAATCTCCATAACGTAAATAAATCCAGAGAATCATAAAGGCTGACACCTAATCAGAGCCTAATCTAAGACTCTAATAAATAAACAGAGGAAGCTCCCGCTATCCTCAAGCAACTCACCAAGCAGCAAACAACTAATCCTACACGCCGTCTACCCATTCATAAAAATAGGTAGGCAGTCCACCACAGACCACTGGGGGTTAACTTCACATCAATCATAATCAAACATAAACAATCATAAACATTTAAGGATCTCATGCATAACATATATACATACTCATCCTTCCTAGAATATTAACATCACATGAATATTGTCCCTCATTCCATACACCTCAAACTATCACATTACTAACATAGTATAGCAAGCATATTCAATCTCTAAACAAGTCATCGACATAGGCTTATCATTTATCAACATCAATCAATGAAAGGATTACTCACCTTATTCTTCATTTAGCATACTT
>Ga0228710_1003279_pt1 | contig 25825 bp, 13 predicted proteins | sample MedpolnodulmetaG_FD_177995 | JGI IMG/M metagenome (GOLD analysis project Ga0228710, IMG submission 177995) | Root nodule microbial communities from Medicago polymorpha collected in Santa Monica, California, United States - pink nodules | ecosystem: Host-associated > Plants > Roots > Nodule...
CAATACATCAAATCTACTCTATTTCTCACGTAATTCTCTCTTATCATACTCTCTCTCATCACTTTCTCTCTTCACAATTTCTCTTCCCAACCAAACACACCCTAAATGACGGAAGAGGCTGATGACAAATGTTTATTATACAAGGGAGAAACTCTATAGATTAATAATGTCAGGATCGAAGAAATTTATTAATTTAGAGAGTTATTAATTTATCGATAAATTAATAATTATTAATTTAAAAAGTTTTTAAATAATTATACAGTACATACCAAACAAAAAGGCAAATTAGTCTATGCCTCTTAGAATTACGTTGCAGCGAACCTTGACACTCAACGTAAATTAGTAACGAGTGTGTTCATATGCATTGGAAAAATACAATATAAAAATACAGCACATGAGCTATTGGATGCAATAAGAAAAGTTAGAGATAAGCTCCAAACGAACTTGAACTTTAAAGGAAAACAGACAACTATTGAATCATATATATATTTTTTTCAGTTTCTATGAATTATTAATTTATGATTTTCTTGGGACCGAAAATTATAAAGGGATCTCCCGAAAAATTATTATCTTATTATTTTATCGAGTTTTTTAATTTTTTACATTGGCCCAAGTCGGGATCGGACAAATTTATTATTTTAGAGAGTTTATTAATTTACCGAGTATTAATTTAAAGAGTTTCTACCGTAGAAGTGCCCACGAGAATCTTCGTATTTTAATATTGACGGTTGGTTATTTTTACAATTCGGACCTCGCAAGTCAAATGTAAGGAATCTTCTATAATAATATCACTTACCACTAGAAACTTGCAAGAGAAAGATTGAAACATAGGTAGTAGAACAACAAAGTGTGTTTGAAAACAAAAGAGCGAGTGGAGTTTCTTATCTAAACTTGTCCGCAAAGATGGAATCTCAATCCCAAAAACTCAATATTATATTTCTACCATATCTAACTCCTGGCCATATGAACCCTATGATTGACACAGCAAGGATATTTGCAAAGCATGGTGTTAATGTTACCATCATCACTACACAAGCAAATGCCTTGTTATTCAAGAAAGCCATCGACAACGACACCAGTTGCGGTTATTCCATCCGAACTTGTGTCATTCAATTCCCTTCAGCACAAGTTGGTCTTCCAGAAGGTGTCGAAAACATCAAAGATGGAACTTCCTTGGAGATGCTTGGTAAAATCGGTCATGGAATTTTAATGCTTCAAGATCAAATTGAAATTCTGTTTCAAGATCTTCAGCCGGATTGCATAGTCTCTGATATGTTTTATCCTTGGACAGTCGAATCAGCTGCGAAACTTGGTGTTCCAAGGATATACTATTACAGCTCAAGCTACTTTTCTAGCTGTTGTGCTCACTTTATTAGAAAGTATAAGCCTCATGAAAATTTAGTCTCTTATGGCCAAAAATTTCCAATTCCTGAACTTCCACATAACATTGAAATTACTTCTTTGCAGCTAGACGAATATTTTAGGACTAGAAGTCAATTCTCAGATTATTTGGATGTAATATATGAATCAGAAAGCAAAAGCTATGGAACACTATATAATAGCTTTCATGAGCTTGAAAGTGATTATGAGCAACTTTACAAGAGCACCATGAGGATTAAAGCATGGAGTGTGGGACCAGTTTCAACATGGATTAACAAGGATGATGGAAACATTGCTATAGAGTCAGAATTGTTAAATTGGCTTAACTCTAAGCCTAATAATTCTGTATTATATGTAAGTTTTGGAAGCTTGACAAGGCTTTCTGATGCTCAGATTGTTGAAATAGCTCATGGACTTGAGAGTTCAAGTCATAATTTCATCTTGGTTGCTAGGGAAAAAGACGGAGGCAAAGTCAGAGACAGTTTTCTTCATGATTTTGAGCAAAGGATGAAAGAAAGCAAAAAGGGCTATATCATATGGAACTGGGCACCACAGCTTCTGATATTGGATCACCCTGCAACAGGAGGGATTGTGACTCACTGTGGTTGGAACTCAATTCTTGAAAGCTTGAGCGTTGGTTTGCCAATGATTACATGGCCAATGTTTGCTGAGCAATTTTACAATGAGAAGTTACTTGTTGATGTTTTGAAGATTGGAGTTTCAGTTGGATCAAAAGTGAACAAGTTTTGGTCTAGTGTCGATGGTGATGCTTTGGTGAGAAGGGAAGAGATTGCAAAAGCTGTGGCAGTGTTAATGGGAATAGGAGAGGAGAGTGGAGAAATGAGGAGGAGAGCAAGAAAACTTTGTGATGCAGCTAAGAAGAGCATAGGGGAGGGTGGACCCTCTTACAACAATTTGATGCAATTAATAGATGAGCTTAAATCATTGAAGATATCAAGAGGGATTGAGAAAACAAAACTCAATGAATGAAATGGAGGAATAATTAATTATGGTTTTTTAGGTTGTGGAACTTATTGATATTACAAATAAGGAGGAACATTATCCAAGTATTTTCTCTTTGAAATGAATTTTCATGATTCTAGTAAAATCAATAAAATTTTATTTTTACTTAATTGCCCAAATTTAACCCAGCCCAAGTGGTATTTGTAGTGATATCCTCTTGGTGTCTTGTCTTTAATGTAATTAGTAGATACTTAATATGTTTCATGTCTTCCTGGTATCATTTCTCATTTGCATCATTATGCTTTACATCTGTATCATCTTGCGTGCATATGCATCATGTGCATTTTATATGCATTTCATATTGAATATGATAATACTTGTAATTTAACCTTGTTTAAAGAGGTTTAACATCCTTGATAATTCATACTGCATTGGATATGTGTCATGTGCATTTCATCTACGTTTGATATTGCATATGATAGTACTTGTAATTAACCCTTGCTTGGAGGGGCTTAACATCTTTGAAAAATGCCGAGTGTTCTTTTTTGGCTTAACTTCCTTAAGAGAGCATGAACTCTAAGGTTTAACATCCTAAGAAGTTGTGAGTTATTAATCAAAAATTTCAACCTGTCTAAAAGGCTTAACATCATTAAAGTTGATGTGTCGAGGATTACTATCTTTCGTACAATAGAAATGACCCTTCCAAATTCTTAATTTCTCAAAGAGTTGTTACTCTTGTACAACAACACATAAACACACTAAAACTCTCACACAGTTTCCATTCGATAAATTAAAACGTCAATAAATTAAATTTCCTTTTGGAATGACAAGTTTTCCATTCGAGTGCCAAATTCAGAAAGTGCCCTTGTAGAGGACCCATCTTCGGCTAATGCACAAGCTGCAGCATCTTTAAGCTCTTCAATTCTTTGTTGAATCCCGCTTCGTTCTTCTCCAAGCATTAGATCTCTAACCACCTTAGCAATTTCATCTATTTCTGCAATGCCATTCTCATTAAATTTTATCTTCAAACCCACTTTAAGTCCCTCTGTCAACAAAACAGCATTCATTCTTTGCTCGCCAAATAATGGCCATGTTATCATTGGCACTCCTAACACGATACTCTCAAGTATTGAATTCCAACCACAATGTGTTAAAAATCCACCGGTTGAAGTGTGACTTAGGATTTTGGTTTGTGGTGCCCAAAGAGGAACAACTAACCCTTGTTCTTTGGTTCTCTCTAAGAACCCATGTGGCAAGTACTTTAATAGGTCATTATCATCATTTTCAATTTTAACCCTTTGGTAATCTACATCTTTAGAATTATTTGGTTCTCTCAAAACCCACAAGAATTTTTGATTACTCAACTCCAACCCCAAAGCTAGTTCATTGATTTGTTGTTGAAATAAAGTTCCTCCACTTCCAAAGCACACATACAAAACTGAGTTTGGTGTTTGACTCTCCAACCACTTCAAACACACTGACTCATTTGTCTCATCGCTACTATTTGAACCACTTTGTATGATTGGTCCAACCATATAAACTAACTGGCTGTTATGCTCACTAATGTTTTCCATTTTTGAGAAACTATTAACCAAGAAACCATGAGCAAGAGAGAACCTCTTGCAATGTTGAAGAGTTATCTCATAAACAATACTAGACCGATCTTGAAGAAAATTAGGCATGAGATCTTGGCCATGAATAGGTACGCTGCAGCCTGGTAACTGAATAGGCTCGGTGTGATCTTTGTATTCACACGAAATTTTTTCGTGCAGTGTTGGCAAATGTGACAACAAAGACATTGTCATGGCAGAAAGTGGAAAGTATAAGAAAGAAAAGAGGTTGAACTCTTTTGCTATTTCTAATGCTTGGGTTGCCAGTACATCAACAATCAATGCTACCAGCGGCGTGGTTGAAGTTGAACATAGTAAACTCGCCAACGAGTTGTGGATGGATGGCAATGATTGAGAAACTGCGAGTAGAAATAACAAAGAAGGATTTTTATGTGGTAGGTCTTTTATGCTAATTGGAGGGAGAAAAATGTAGTTTATGGATGAAGGAAGAGATTCAAGTAATTTGAGGGTGGCAGGGATAGGTGCACCAATGGTGGGGAAGATGCAAGTGATATGAATGTGGTGATGGATATGAATTAGTCTCTTGCAAAACTCAATAATAGAACTTTGATGACTAAATATAGGAATTGAAACTACTGCTATATGAGTTGTTTTAGCCATGGAATAGCAATATCAGTTCTGGCTTCTATCTATATTTTTTTCCTTATAGTTCTGGCTTTAATTTGGTTATATATCTTACTTTTGAAATCATTTTTGCGATTTGAATTTATTGAATTGCCACATGAAAATTAGTTGTTGCAATTGAATACTAGGCCCCATCCCATCCATGGATTTTAATATAGGCTGACATTATATGGTACCCATTTTGGCAGGTTTGTGATATTTTTATTTGACTTGTCAAAAGCTTAAGACCCACAAAGTTTAACGCTCGGACCCAATGGACATGAAGCATGACATTGCGAAATCCCAACAGTAGATTTTGGATAGGCACCTATGTTAAAATTTAAGGTCTAACTCATCGTTACATAAATAATTAATCTCATCCTTCCATAAATAATTAATCTTTATAAAAAAATGCAAGTATTTAATCCAACAAATAATTATACCTTAAACCAAATAAAATACTTCCGTATTAAATCCCAATTTACTTTTACAAATTGTGAAGAAAATTATATTACCATGTGCAGAATTGTATCGTGATTTGGTTATAAAAATTGCAAAATTTGCTTAAACCAAATCAAATACTTCCATATTACACTATTATTTGCACTAATAATTATTTGGTTTATAAAAATGCATATCACGATATTATTTGCATTAATAATTATTGAGGCATCATGATAAGTATTGATTTGCACTAAAAATTAGAGATGCAATAATAAAATTAATTCTTTGTGCAATCTTTGTAGATGCATGACTATTGAATTCTTCATAAAAATATGAGTTTCTTTGTTAAGTTCTTCAAGAACTATATAACAAAACTAATCAATTATTTGTATTCTTCAATGATGTATCACTAGACTTTTGAACTTTTATGGAATTCATAAAAAATAAATTCCAGACCTTTATGTTTAAGCTCTTCAAGAACTATATAAATTTAAGACTTTACTATATAACATGTCTTTATAATATAAGATCAACCCCTTATAAGGATGCATGCATGTCAAATTTATCAGAAATTCATAAGGAAATAAATGAACACTAATTGAATATGAATTGCAAAAATACATTTCTATATCATATAAATAAAAATAGATCACTATATTTATGTTAGTATGGATGATCGAAGTATTCATGCTTCACCATAATGATGTTAGTCACGAAGCTCAAACAACATCAAATATCCAAATAAATATCATAGAAATAAAATCAATCATAATGTTTATGTTAATAAGAATGATCAAAGTGTTATGCTTCACCATACTGATGCCGATCATATTGATGCTTAACCATATTGATGTAGGTCACGAAGCACAAACAACATCGAACATCCAAACATAAATTTATTTATTTAATTTTAATTATTATTAATATTTGATCTTTATAAATATGTAAGGTTCATACGATTCATAGACATATAATAATCAAACCAAAACCTACTCATGGTTTCGTAAGTGGATTAAATGTATCTATAAGGCACTGATTCCAATTGATGGAATTGTAACAATATAGCCTATAATCATCGATACAAAAAAAAAACTTATGAAATATATACATTAAAGAGAGTTGTATACATTCTCGGTTGGTTAGAGTGTGCTGATAACATGTTATAAAACTAAGGAAATAAGACCAAGAATAGAGAGAAGGAGAGGAAGAAAGAGAAGAGAGAGAAAATTCTATTATTCTCTTGTTGTGTCTAATTAGGTTAGATATGAGCTTTATTTATAGTGAAATACAATGACTTGGGAAACAGACACCAATGACTTGGGGAGCAAGCACAATATGTCCCAATAAACTAATAGTATGACCCATTAACTCAATTGCTATATGAACTTCCACTTATAATATTCATAACATGAACTATTTTATAAAGGGAAATACTAATTTGTGTCTATAGGGCACATGTTAAGATACTCAAAATATAAATTATGCATTGGAAATTGTGTTTATTTACATCTCAAGAAGTTAACAATTTATTTTTTAAAATAAATATTTGTTATTGATGAAATTTTTATAATGTGTCCTAAGGGTACAGGTTAGCAGGACCCTTTTATAAAAGTTACTACTCACCAGTATTAAGAAAAGTTTTTAGAGTAATAAATTTGTCTAAAAAGTAGGTAACTATTACTAAATTTTCATTTATGTATAAATGCAAATATTAATATTTCAAGACAATTGAGAGTATTAATAACGAGTATAGCTGGAAAAAGAATATTGAATGTATCTAAAAATTTATATATATTTTGTATTTATAGACAGACATTTGTAAATAGTCTTATAATTAAAGATAGAGAGGGTATTATTTTTTAAATATTACTCCCTTCATCTCTTAATATAAGAGTACTTTACAAAAATCACGGTTATTAAGAAAAGTTGTTAGAGTGATAAATTCATCTGAAAAATGTATAACTATTACTAAATTATCATTTACTTGCTATAACATGTGCAATATTAGACATGTTAGATAAATCCTGGGTTTGTCTAACATGTGCAACATTGCACATGTTAAAACAACTAATATCAGTAACTTTTTCTTGGAAAACAACTATTATCTATTCAAAAGTTTCATACTTCCTTTGTCCCTTAACGTAGGCACCCATTGTCTTTTTCACATTTCTTAAGAAATGTTGTCAGTGTAATTAATGTGTCTATTTTGTGTGTTAATATTACCAAATTGTCCTTTGTTTGTATGTGTATTAAATTTGACTTTTCAAATTTCAAGATAAGTTAGTAGTATTAATTAGGAGTAGGTTTAGGAAAAAAATAATAAATGCATCTAGTAATTTGAAAAAGTGTTTACATTTAAGAACAAAAAGAAAGTCAAATGGGGGCTTAGATATAGGGACGAAGGGAGTACTTAATAATAAACGTGCAAGTTCCAATACAAAATTTCTATTTTAAACTTCTTAACATCTTACAGATGATAGATAAAGTACTCCCTCCGGCCCTTAATGTAGGCACCCATTGCCTTTTTCACATTTCTTAAGAAATGTTGTCAGTGTAATTAATATTCTGTTTTGTGGTTTTGTGTGTTAATATTACAAAATTGTCATTTGTTTGTATGTGTATTAAATTTGACTTTTCATATTTCAAGATAAAATAACAGTATTAATTAGGGGTATGTTTAGGAAAAAAAATAATAAATACATCTAGTAATTTTAAAAGGAGTTTACATTTAGGGACAAAATTAAAATCAAATGAGTGATTAGATATAGGGACGAAGAGAGTAATTCTTTATTTTTTTACATGATGAGTTTCTCCAAATGGAATTTATTCCATTAAAAGAGACAGCAAACGACACCATATTTAATACTGACAGTTGGTTACACACCTATCCATCTTAACGTGTGGTTGTGATGTGTGTGTCGGTTCAAGCAGCTGGTTTTTGTAGTCATATAAACTTGCATGAAAAAGATTGAAACAAAGGTAATAAAATCACAAACTGTAGAAACAAAAGTGCAAGTTTCTTATCTAAACTTGTCATAAAGATGGAATCTCAATCCCAAAAACTCAATGTTATTTTTCTACCATATCCAACTCCTGGTCATATGAACCCTATGATTGACACAGCAAGGATATTTGCAATGCATGGTGTTAATGCTACCATTATCACTACACAAGCAAATGCCTTGTTATTCAAGAAAGCCATCGACAACGACACATGTTCTGGTTATTCCATCAGAACATGTGCGGTTCAATTCCCTTCAGCACAAGTTGGTCTTCCAGAAGGTGTTGAAAACATCAAAGATGGAACTTCCATCGATATGCTTACAAAAATCAGATTTGGAATTAGAATGCTTCAAGATCAAATTGAAATTCTGTTTCAAGATCTTCAGCCGGATTGCATAGTCTCTGATATGTTTTATCCTTGGACAGTCGAATCAGCTGCGAAACTCGGTGTTCCAAGGATATACTATTACAGCTCAAGCTACTTTTCTAGCTGTTGTGCTCACTTTATTAGAAAGTATAAGCCTCATGAGAATTTAGTCTCTGATGGCCAAAAATTTCCAATTCCTGAACTTCCACATAACATTGAGATTACTTCTTTGCAGCTAGAAGAATGGTATAGGACTAGAAATCAATTCGCAGATTATTTAGATGTAGTGTATGAATCAGAAAGCAAAAGCTATGGAACACTGTATAATAGCTTTCATGAGCTTGAAAGTGATTATGAGCAACTTTACAAGTGCACCATGCGGATTAAAGCATGGAGTGTGGGACCAGTTTCTACATGGATTAACAAGGATGATGGAAACATTGCAATAGAGTCAGAATTGTTAAATTGGCTTAACTCTAAGCCGAATGATTCTGTGTTGTATGTAAGTTTTGGAAGCTTGACAAGACTCTCTCGTGCTCAGATTGTTGAAATAGCTCATGGACTTGAAAATTCGGGTCATAATTTCATCTGGGTTGTTAGGAAAAAAGACGGTGGCAAAGTCAAAGACGAATTTCTTCATGATTTTGAGCAAAGGACGAAAGAAAGCAAAAAGGGCTATATCGTATGGAATTGGGCGCCACAGCTTCTGATATTAGATCACCCCGCTACAGGAGGGATTGTGACTCACTGTGGTTGGAACTCGATTCTTGAAAGCTTGAGTGTTGGTTTGCCAATGATTACATGGCCAATGTTTGCTGAGCAATTTTACAATGAGAAGTTGCTTGTTGATGTTTTGAAGATTGGAGTTCCGGTAGGATCAAAACTTAACAAGTTTTGGTCTGATGTAGATGATGATGATGATCCTTTGGTGAGAAGGGAAGAGATTGCAAAAGCTGTGGCAGTGTTGATGGGAAGAAGAGAAGAGAGTGGAGAAATGAGGAAGAAAGCAAGAAAACTTTGTGATGCAGCTAAAAAGAACATAGAGGAGGGTGGACCCTCTTACAACAATTTGATGCAATTAATAGATGAACTTAAACCATTGAAGATGTCAAGAGAGGTTGGAAAAACAAAACTAAATGAATGAAATGGAGGAATAATGAATTATGGTTTTTTAGGTTGTGGAACTTGTTGATATTAGAAATAAAGAGGAACATTATCCAAGTATTTTCTCTTTGAAATGAAATTTCATGATTCTAGTAAAGTCAATAAGTTCCACAACCTAAAAAGCATTCAAAAATTAGAGTTTATTGCTACATTGTCCAAATAGAAGTCAATAAGTTCCACAATTCTTTGTATTTTTCCTTTGGAGCATCGTGTGAGTAATGTTTCTGAACGAGAGGCAATGTGCTGTGAGCGTGATAGGTATAATTTTTATTTTTTTTGAACAATCTAAATTAGCCCATCTAATCGTACCTAAGACTTTGAGGAAGAGCACACTCCTAAATTCCATGTCAATACCACTAGGCCAACCCAAGTGAGTTGTGATAGGTATAATTCATACATTGGGCAAAGGGTACAAATCCAGTGTGTGGCAATTGTGCTAAGACATTGCATAATGGAAAGTTGTCTTGCGTAAATTTGAAGACTCTATTTGTTTTTATCATTAGACATGTTCTTGGGAGCAAGTGATTTTGTATATGGTCTTTGCCAACATCATCATTGGCTATAGTGTTTTCGATCTCTCACAGTTTGAGGAGTTGATTTTGTTTTGCATTGTAGCTGCTTTGATTGTTGTGTTTTTTATTTTGATATGGTATTCTCTATTGTGGTCATTTATCTGACTGATTTGGTTGATTATTTCTTTGAAAAAGTTAGTCCCTATTGAATTGGTATTCTATTATGGTGTTCTTTTTGATAAATTAGTGAGTCATTACAGTGCTCACAATGTGTTTTCGAAAAGTTCGCATTGAAGGTAGATTAGAATTTATGGATTACTTCTCTCTTTGTTGGTATGTTTCTTCATCTCTTTGATTGTCTTCCTCCGATTGGTGGTTGCTCTTTTTTTCATTGTTCTTCTCTTTGTTGGTTTTTTTTTTTTTTTTTTTTAAATAAAAGTGTTTATAGCATTTCATTAATAATAATATTGTTAATACAATGATGGATATTAAAATAAATTGTGGGACTAGCTAATAATGTGGCTTCTCTTGCAAGAGCATGAGCTACGTCATTTGCTCGTCGCTTGTTGAAATCCACCCGAGAGTTTGTAAACTGGGAAGTGAAAAGTCGTCTGCACTCTAAGATAATATGGCCGAAGTCTGAGACATTAGAGTTGTTATGATGAAAAAGCATTATTGGTTGTTTTAGACTCCACCGGATAATCAACTTTATCCATCTGCATGTCACTTGACCATTCTAGCGTATAAAACAAACCAAGCACTTCGCCAATAGAGACAGGACAAATCAGAGAAAAACTCACAGTGCTTGCTAGAACAAAGGCGCCATCATCATCTCGCACACACATGCCAATACCTGTACGATTCAAAGTCTGTGAAAAAGACAAACTCTAGTCAGAAAACATCCCATACACATCCTCCAAATAAGATTCTTTACCTTTGAAGGAACTTTCATCCTCTAGATACCCGACCAAAAACTTGAACGTTGCAAATGAGAGGTGTCAACTAATTCGTCAACACACAACCAGTACGCACTACAAAGAGAAATACCCATCATTTTTCTCTTCTTTCCAAACAATATGATTAGTAGGAACCTAATAAATTAATGGAGGTTGAAGAATATAAGATACAATATCCTCACTAGACACTTGCCTCACTAATAAAATCACAGACAAAATATACTCCTGTTATACTGCCATCAATAATTGTGCACGAAGAATACTACGACATACATAACTAGGGTTGTGACCCAACTTTGCTGTAAGATAGCTATTGTTAGGAAAATACCTAGCTTTGAAAATACTAGAAACAAGTGATTGCGGCTTCGTCCGAAATGTTCACCCTTGCTTGCCCAACATTTCCAAGTTGAAAGCTCATAAGTCCTTAAGATCCATACTACCATAATTTTTATGCATCGACAACTTTTCCCTAAACATCCAATTGATGCCACGACTAGTAGCGTTACCATGACCCCACCAAAAGGAATTAATCATTCTTTAAATGGTTGTGATAAGAGTTGTCAGTAATTGAAATATGCTCATTGTATAGGAAAGAATAGCTTGCAAGACTGATTTTATCATCATTTCGCGACCCGCCTTAGATGCACTTACTTATGTTGGTTCATATGGTTGGTTTGATTGTTTGGTTTGGTTTGGTTTGACTCGTCTCTTTGGCCACAATTCTTCATCTATTTGATATTAATTCTTTATATTACTTCTTTTGTTTGTTTGATTGCTTCTCTCTATTGATTACTCTGTTTGATATATTATCTTTCGATTGGTTCTTCTGTTTGATTGTTCTTCTCCATATTGACTGGTGGTCAACATCGACGCTACGACAACCCAAAGTGGTTGACAACGGCGCTCCAATTAATGACCTTCACGGCTATCCGATGGTGGGTGGCAGAGCGCTAATGTTGACCACCACCATATCAAATTAATGTCAATTATTTTAATAATACATTAAATTAATAATATTTTATCATTAAAATATTAAGATAATATTAAAATTTTGATTTTGATTTTTTTTTCTTCAGTATTTTATTTAGTATATTATTTATAATTTATAACTTTTCTTTTTTTATTTATTAAATTAATTTTATAAATTATTAATATTTTATAAAATGAAAGTGTATTTTTATTTGACACGATTTATTGAACTTTTAAAATAAGGTGGATGGATCTGATTCATCCATAATTTTAAATGGATGACTCCAATCCAATATATTAACAAATTATTTGCTTGGTGAATGCATTGAATGAATTCGATGGGTGATGGATTGGTGGATCAAATCTCCACCTTTAATTTCAACGATTTACTTAAGGGGTCTTATATGTAGGGATAAAAGCAATATAAGTAATGAGTGAATCATCAACTTCGTCCTTGAATTTGCAAGGATCGGCTAAAATCGTCCCCCAATTATGCGAAGTATCAAATTAGTCCATGAATTTGTCATATGTCAATCAATTTAGTCCTTCCGTCCAATTTGGGTGTTAACGGTGTTGACATGGTCGTTAACCTCTCACATGGGTCTCCATGTCAGATGTCACACAAACAGGGACTAATTTGGCCGATAGTGACCAAAATTTTCAAGGACTAAATTAGTTGATTTGCTGAAAATGTTTTGCTCTTTCTTCCGCCAACGACTCTTTCTTCCCCAACGGCTATTTCTTCCCCAAATATATAAAATTGGAACCCTAATTTTATAATTTGTAATCTACACTCCAAAATCCCCAACTATTGGGCAAAAGCAACCCAACTATTGGGCATTAACAAGTCATAAATCTTAAATTTTACATAGGCAAAAAGAAACCCAACTATGGGGCATAATTTAAACAAGTCTAAAAATTACATTTTCAAAAGCATATTTTAAATATGTTTGCATCAAGCATCAATTCTTTGGAAATCCTGGGTTGGGATAAACTCCACGAATTTAGGTTGAGTTGAACCAGGTGGACCATAACTTGAATATGGTGCTTTAATAATGCTAAGACTAGTTGGATGTGCTGGTGCAGGACCCCTCACTCGTGTTTGCTTCGCCTCTCATTTGAAATATGTGGTCGTCTAATGCCATACCTCCTTGTAGTAACACCATGCAATTACATTTTCAATCAAATCAGTCCCTAAATTATAACATATTCAATCAAATCAGTCCTTAAATTTTTACACGTACTAGCAAATCGATCCTTGAAATTTAAAAGTCATACATGTCCAGACACTACTTCATTTGCAACAACATTGTCAGCATTTTGAGCATTTACAACAACATTTTCAGCACTTTCTGCATTTCATGGCACAACATTTTCAGCATTTTCTGGCACAACATTTTTAGCATTTTCAGCAACAACATTTTCTGCATTTTGAACATTTTCTTCTTCAGGCTCAGTATCAATCCAGTCTTTTGGTCTCCAATCAACACCTTGTTTCACACAACTTCTTGAGTTATGACCAATCAATCCACACCTTCCACATTGAGTGTCATTGTAAGTAGGGGTGGGCATGGTTCAGTTCGGAATGAAAACTGAACCGAACTGAACTGTTTGCTAAATTTAAAATAATTGAACTGAACTGAACTGTTTGCATTTCGAACTGAACTGAACTATTTCAAACTGAACTGAACTGTTCCTAACTGAACTGAACTGTTATTATTGATACCTTTGAAAAAAATATGAAAAAAACAAATGAAATTGAATTTTAGTTACCGAACTGAACTGAACTGTTCCGAACTGTTTCGAATCGAACTGATTTGTTTTGAACTGAACTGTTTCAGTTCAGTTTCAGAATTGTTAGTAATGGTTCAGTTTTTTTTTTGTTCAGTTCAGCAGTTCAGTTCAATTTTTGGTGTTTTTGCCCACCCCTAATTGTAAGTCTTCTTAAACTAAAAACCCTAAAATGAATCTAAAAAACGGTCTAAAAAATACAACACTCACAAACAACACAACAAAGCATGCATCAAATGAAGTTTCAAGTTGAGAACGAATGGATAAAAAATGAAAATAAAAAAACGGTCACAACAATGGAGAAAACGAACAAAGGTAAAAAGAAAAAGAAGAGGAACGGCGTTTACCTTAACAAACGACGAAATCTCCATTAAAACACAATGTTTTTCAACGTTCATGGATGAAGATTATGATGATTTTGGAGAGATTAAGATGGTGGCAGTTTTAGCAAGAAGGAGAAGAGTCAGGACTTGTTTGATGTGTCTGAATGAAATGTAAGGATGTAAATGAATGGGTAAAAGAGGGGTAAAATTGGAAAAACAAAAGAAAAAAAATGAAAATGAAAAGTTAAAATGAAATTTGTTGCTTTTCAATCAAAATAGTCCTTGTACACGTGGTAGACTTGATGACACGTGTACAACACATCACAACATGCAGGAAGACACCTCATCAACACTAACAGAGAGATTGGACGGAGGGACTAAATTGATGGACGTCTGACGAATTCAGGAACTAATTTGATATTTTGCATAATTGAGAGACGATTTTGGCCGATTCGTGAAAAATTCAAAGACGAAGTTGATGATTCACTATATTAGTAATGCAATGTATATTGTAAAGCTTTTAGAAATCTTATTATAAAGTTTATCACTAAAAGATGTCGAAGAAATACAATCATATATCATATGGTGTTGGTATGCAAATGTAAGACATATATGTCTTATGTTGAATGAAAAAGTGAATGTTAACAACATATAAGTTAAAAGACTCATTCTTTTGTAAAAAAGAAAGTGAAAAGACTCATGTATCCAATATCTTAAGGTTTTTTTTTTATAAAAAAACATGGTATCAATTTCTCTTGGTATATATGATTTTAGTCCAACCGATAATCTTTTAGGTTTCTTGTACATAAGTAGAGAATTAAGAAAATAGAGTAAAAATATTTAAATGTGAAAGCAAATACTCCATCAAAAGCAAGAAAACCATCAAAATAGCATTGCAAGATTGAATAAGAAATGCCATAGTCCATATAGAAAAGTAAGAAAATTAGTAAAAGACAAATTTGATTGGAGTATAGTATACTAATATAATACTATGAACTAGCAACCACTGGCAATGTTTTTGTCGTACTTGACACTCAACCTCAACAACCAATGAAATTAAGCCACGTCATCCCACATTTTCATTAATCCTCTCCCATAGTCACATAACAAATTGGTTCTTATCTTGGTACCTCTTTATTAACTTCCATAACGATTTTACCGATATATTGCCAACTCAGCAAAAACAAAACATGTAACACACGAAACTAACCTTAGCAAAATAAAAAAGACAACCCAACAAAAACAAATTTCAGTTTCTTGTTCTTTGTTCCAATCTTGTTCACAATTCAATCTTTTATATCTAAATCCAAACCTTAGAATTCAAAATCAAATAAAAAAAATAAAAATAAAACATCTTCAGAAAATGTCGAATATAGAAGAAAATTCATCTCCTCCCAAGATACACATTGAGACTCCACCAACAGCGCCACCGGCGTCTGGTGAGGATCATCAGGGTCAGACACCTCACCAGACACCGGTGACTGCAGGGATTGCTGGAATATTGCGGCGATGGAAGAGGGAAGATTTGATAAAGAGAGGATCATTAGGATTGAGAGGGATCGGTCTGCTATTCTCTCTGATCTCCTTCATTGTAATGGCTAGTAACAAACATGGTGATTGGAAAGACTTTGATAAATATGAAGAGTATAGGTAGAAATCTTGAAACCCTTTTGATGATTTTGTGTTTAGATTAATGGGTTTGGATCAAAATTTGATTTTTTTATTAATTAATGTTTTTTCGGGGTGTTGTTGATTATTGATGGAGTTGAATTTGATTTTGGTGGATTCTTGTAGGTATCTGTTGGCAATTGCGATTTTGTCGAGTTTGTATACTGGAGCTCAAGCTTTTCGTCAAGTTCATGAACTTTCTACTGGTAAACAATTGATTAAACCAAGAATGGCTGCTTTGATTGACTTTTTTGGTGATCAGGTTTGTCATGTCCTTTATTTCTCTTTCATCACATTCATTTCCATATGATACTACATTTTTTCTAACCAATGCTCCCGGAACACTGGTTAAGGAATCCTCAAATGGAATGTTTGTCTTGAAAATGGTTTTTACTTTTGATAAAATAATAATTATACTACTTTTTTTATATAAAAATTATTTGTTTTGGTTCATTAACCAGTGCAGGAACCAGTGCTCCTGCACTGGTTAGCATTCTCCTTTTTTGAATATGACTATGATACTCTGGTTAGTGTCAGAGGTATGTATCAATCAAAGTAATGTGTTGAATTAGCATTAAATTCTCTGAAAACCAATGTGTTGATTAGAGTACAACTGATTCAGATTGTAAGAAGTTAAATTCTGAGTGATAAGAATCTCATGTTCTTAATTGTCATCAATTATGAAGACCTGTTAGTTCACTGTTTTTTAATAATTTTGGGTCAAGATGTGTGTCACACTCACTATTGTAGTTTGTAGCTTAATCTTATTGATAGAGATTGATTTTGAACTTCAAATTCATGAGTCAAGTTCATATTATCACCTATCTGAAATTAGTTTATCATATTATCACCTATTGTGTGGGAGATTTCTGTGGCAAATTTATTTTGAAAAAAAAAGGACTTTTTCACTTTTAGACTAGTGTTAACTTTACTTACTTATTTAGATGATTTCAAAAGTAATTAATCTTTGAGCTGTTAATAAGATGCGTTGCAATTCGCCTTTAGTCTTTGTGTCTAAGCCAAGGAATTGAGCTATAACCAACCTTGAAGAGACTGGTTTGAAAACTAGTGACTTCTCTATGAAGTTACCTTTATGAAAAAAGTGAAAATGAAAACTAATTTAACATCAGTTGGTTTGAAAAGTGTTTTTCTAAGGTCTCATTCAACTTTCAAATGTCAATGACCTTTCAAGTGTTTCAATAATGGAGAAAAAATTAACTGGACTTGATTCATTGATTTAGAGAAGTCAACAAATCCTTTTGAATATGACCACCGCATAATTCTAATGACTCATGTGTGTCTTGAAGCTTCATTTTGAATAATTCAAAGCTTTATACACATTTGTTTATTCAAAAACCTTATGACTAACTCTTCAATAATGTTATGTTTGGTTTTGTAAGACTAATGGTAGCAACTTGAGCTAAGCTTGAATAATGGTTAACTTTTTGGTTGCAGATAATGGCGTATCTTTTGATATCATCAGCATCTTCGGCAATTCCAATAACGAATAGAATGAGGGAAGGTGCGGATAATATATTTACAGACGCTTCAGCTGCAGCCATTAGCATGTCGATTTTCGCCTTCGTGTGTTTAGCAGCATCAGCTCTCATTTCTGGCTACAAACTATCAACTCAATCTTATATCTGAAACTACAAGAAAATTCTCCATACATTTTCATACTTCAGTTTACTTACCTGTACATCACATTTATGTAAATCACATTTATCTGTATATCACTGTTGTGAAAGGGAGTCAGAAATTCTTCTCCCTTTGAATTTGTATGTAACACTGAAAGATTATGATATTGATTTCATATACAAATAATATATAATTTTTTCAACTCGAGACTTTTTCTTACAAAATCAACAAAAGAATAACAGTACTCATTAGTCAGCTAATTTTTTGTATCTCCTATGGATGTAGTGCCTGTGACTAAGATCATTCAAGTAAACTAGTAAATGATGATTCTTTGAATCTATTCTCTCCTATGAATACAATAACTAAAATCCTACATGCTATACAAAAAACATATCCAAGATAACATATGATGTTGTGGCCCCACGTTTAGAAGTCGTTTGACAGAAAGGACTGAAGGAACGAGTCATCCTTCCTCTCATCCTTGGCCTTTAAGTATGCAGCATCTGAGTATTGTGAATGATTGGCCGATGAATCCATCGATCTTCCGAAAGATGAATACCCGAAATTTCCATGACCCTGTAACATGTCCTGTGGAAATGCCTCCTGATTTCCGTTGGCAGGAAGTCCGGTATTATTATAAAGTGAATTCGTGAAACTTGCTGAATTGGAATAGCAGTTCACTGCTGAGGGCCTAATAGGCGCTGGTATGTTGCTGTTGTTCAGAGAATTTCTGTTCAGGTTGTAACCTGCAGAGCCACGTGCAGCTGGTACATCATGGTTGTGTTTCCCTTCATAAGTTGTGATCACGGCTTTGATATCATGTGCAGCTCTTTCAACGTGTTTTCTCACTGAACAGTTAGGGGCAGTGCATTTGTAATAGCTCCTGCAGATTTTAAAAAAATGAATAAGTTAAGGTGTTCGTAGTAGCAACAAATTGAAATGTATTTGCAATTCTATATTGCAGTCTGCAGCCGTAATTTCAGCCGCAATATAAAAGTTTTAGAGGTTTCTGTAACAGCAGCAACCACATTTTACCGTAATATAAAGGTTCGCAGTGTGACTTGCATTAGTTAATTACCTTGCATTAGGATTTCCTTTAACAACTTTCTGACCATATTTCCTCCACCTAAAGCCATCATCAAGGATATCAATTTCACTTGTAGTTTGAACTACAACTCTAGGTTCTTTAACAGTTCTACTAGCTGAGGCACAATAGCCCTCATTTTCATTATCACCCTTCCTGCAACAAAGTAAAATCACAATTAGTTCCACTAAATTAAAATGCACTACACAATTCCACTCTAAAATCATGAACGACGTATTAGACCTTAAATTGCATATATCTTACCATCTTTTCGCCTCTGGTACAAGGGCGTTGTCATTTCCTCCAGAATAACTAGTTTGTGATGTTTGTTCAAATTCTTCCTCTCCCACAGAAGCTGAAGAATCTTCTTGTATGGAGACATGATCCATCGCTGATTGATCAGAAATTCCGGAGTTAGTGCATGATGAAGTAGGCTGAGAGTTTGTTCTTCTATTAGACTGAGGCTTAGGGTGGTTATGAGTTCCCTTATATACAATTTCAGTAATTTGTCCGTCCAAATCCCTCTCGACTTTCTTCTTCATTGAGCAATTTGGATTCGTGCACTTGTAATAACTACGCGGATTTTCGCTTCCTTTCACTTGTTTCTGTCCATATTTTCTCCAATTGTAACCATCTTCTGATCTCCTTTGTTCTCTAACAGGTTGAGATGGATTATTATTATAGTTATAATAACCAGATCCAACTGAATTACTATGCATTTCTGGTTTGATTGGTACAATTTCTGAGGAATAGCTCTGAGTTGATTGGAATTCAGATTTTGATGCCGTCCTCTCGGATGAAAAATCTGGTTGCTTTGTAGGTTCATTGAATTTCCATATGTCTTGTTTCTTAGTTTGTTCCTGATGTTCGAGTAAAACAAATATTTAGTTTAATTAGTATACAACAAATATCAAGTCTTATCAGGCTACATGGATCAAAATACGTCATAGTGTTCTATCACAAACCATGTTTCGAGCCATTAAAAGAAAAATTATTTTGGTCTAATAAACTTAACCGTGTTTTACTTTAAGTTGTTGTGACTATTCAACATGATAATCATTATGATATAGTCTATTGATTATCAAAGCATAGCAATATACATTGAAATATTTTCAACCAAGACTAGTAAAGTTTTAAGCCTTGTTTGACCTATTCAACAAACCTTGTTTATACTAAAACAAGAAAAAGAAAACAAAAAGTAAAGTACAAATAAGCAGAAAATAAAAAAACTCCATCAAAAACAGTAAACAAAAAACAAACTGACCCCACAAGCCAAACAAACCGCATGCCAATAATGTTACAACAAATAAAGCTATGTTTGGATAAACAGCTTAATTAAGTGTGTTTATAATATAAGTGCTTTTGTATAAGCTAATATCATAAAAGTCAAACTTTTTCATATAAGCTATAAGTTATGTTTAACAATAAGCTGAAAACAACTTATGAACATGTCATAAACTCCAGAAATAAATCTTAGAAGCTAAATTAATTCAAACAAGCCCTAAATAACAGTGGTTACCTGTTGAAACATGTTTGTGGAAGATTGAAAAACAGATTCAGGCTTAGTTTGAGTTGGAAAAGAGAAATCAGAGAAATTCTTCTCATCCTTCTTATCACCTTGGTTCTCTTCTTCACCTAAACTGTTCTTATTCCAGTTGAAGCTTTGGTTAGCAAAAGCCTCAGTAGTTGGAGAAGCAAAAACCTAAAACATAAACAAAACACACCATAATTAGAAATGTCATAAAACATGTTATTTTCCTAAACAAACAAGAATAAGAGAGTTAGAAAGTTTACATTTGGAGAAGAAAGAAAGAAAGGTGAGATCAAGAAATCAGTTGGACTAAAAGTAGATGAAAATGGTAAGTGAAAAGAAGGTGAAGATGAAAGAGGTAATGAAGGTGGTTGAACAGATTTGAATTTAGGTGCATCATTAATTGGACCAAGTTGATTATTATGATTATGATTATGATTATGATTATTATTAGTATTAAGTTCAGAAGTTTCCCAGTTATGATATTGATGATCATCCATAGTCATGTTATGATGTATTTGAAGAATGTATGAATGAATGAATATATTTGTGTTGGTCAAAGAAAAGAATTAAAGTCTTATAGTTATGTTATGAAATGAGGTTTGGTATGGTAGTGAAGAAAAGGTTATGTAGGTTTGAATATATATTGAGGAAGAGTATTGATGTAAGAAGAGGAAACAAAGAGAAAATAAGAGGAGAAGTGAATGATTGAATGATTTAATGTGTCATGAAAAACTTGTTGGAGTAGCTAAAGTCTTGGAAGGTGTTGTTTCTCAGAAGGGGAAGATTTGTTTGACCGTGGAATAACCATGCTTGGTCAATGGTCAAAGCTTGTGGATTTGACTAGGCTTAGAGAGAGAGAGAGAGGGTCTGTATGATACATGTATTTTTTTGGTTACCAATGTATTACTTATATTTAAAAACGGAGTACATGTATAATAATATGTGCTTTTTTTATATTTTATTTCTTATTTCAGTAGTACTACTAATGTGGTTTTTATTTTTTACAAAATGGTTGAACTATTGTTGGTAATAAATTTAACTTCCAATGTTTCTAAGATTTGTCTTGAGTATTTTTATTTTTTACAAAATGGTAATACTATTGTTAGTAAAAAATACAATTAAACATATTTTTCTCTTTGTAGCTTTAGAAAAACAAAAAACATATATTAAATGAATACAATTTAATATTATACTAAATAAAAAATGAGGATTGTAACAAAATAATTATAATTAATTTTATGTAACCAAAAAATAATAAAAAAATAAGGATAAATGAGTCTATGTATACATGTCTAAATTTATTTTTTTTAATACATGTGCTCAAAATTTAATTTCGCTATTTCTTAGTAAAATTGAATTTATATATTTTCTATTAAATTAAGAACTTTTTTAAAATTAGTGAAAAAGTAAAAAACAATGCGAGAAACTAATGTCTGAGAAAGTGAAACCTTGTAGCATCAACTAAACAGATACATAGATAGGAGAGGGGTAAGTATTGAAGATCATTGGTTCATGAGAGATCAGAGCACCAAATTTAGCAAGATAGTCAACACTTGAATTTCCTTTACGCAGCATGTGAGCATATCGTTCTTATAGAAAGCATGTATCAATTGTGGTCCGATGGAGGAGCATATTGACGAGCAGAAGGCACACTCTCATTAATAAAATTCAATGTAATTTGATAATCAAACTCATAAATCATGTTCATAAAGTCATGATCCTAAGCAATATCTAAGCAACCTGCGATTTCAGATTGTGTTGAAGGTAAAACCACAACTCCCAACAAACCTAGTGAACCAACCACTTTAAAGAATTTCTAAGTAGGCCACCAAAACTAAACCCCACTGAATTACCAATATAACTCCCATAAGTGTTCACCATAATCACATTATCTAGAAAGGTTGTCAAGAAACCAATCTAGGGCTTCAGATGCTATTAGAGTTTGAGTAAGCAACAATCAACACTTAGATAAAGTGTCTCTCACCCCAGTGACATAATTTAGACTCTTCAAATATCTTTCCAGAACGAGATTTCACTCATATTCAAAGTTGACTCCATATCAACCAATATAATGGGTCTATGTGAATGCGTAGAGTATGCCTACAGTAGGGATGTAAATGGATATCCATGGATGCGGATAGTGTGATATTCGTGTTCGCTCCGTTTGATAAATATGAAATCTGTACCCTATCCATATCCACGTGGATATCCGTTTAGCGGGTAATCCGTGGATTTTGAGGTATCCGCGGGTTTATACAGATATCCATGGATAACATTTATAAAAATAAAATAAAAAAATTGTTTAATTTTTTTTTAGCTAAAATTTAGAAACAAAGGTTCTTCACATGCATTTCTTTTCTTTTTAGCAAAACATAATATTCATACATTACAATAACAACAAAGATCATTGACTTAACAAAAACAAAGCTCTTGCTTTGACATTCCCAACCACTTCACTTCCTTTTAAAGGTGCGTAATAACTGATAACACTCACAATACCTAGGGTGTTTTCTTAGGAAGTTGAATGATATTGAGGTTATTTATGTAATTTACTCGGTTTAATAGCGGGTATGGATATCCGCGGGTGTGGATACCATTAAATCCGCATCCGTATCCATTAATTAGCGGGTAATTAAAAAATCCATTTATTTTATCCATGAATATATGCTTTGTGCCCGTGGCGTATTTTATCCGCGGATATCCACGGGTGCGGATTTTTTTGCCATCCCTAGCCTACAACCTTGTCTCCTAACACAAAAAACACAATAGTTAGAATCGAGCTATATGATGAACATACTTGCATCATCTCTAACACAGGCTCATGCAGAGGCATAGCCCTTCATACGACCCACCCGGAAAAATTAAAAAATTAACAACCATATGTCTATTTTGCAAGATTTTATACAATTTTGTGTCGGTTTTAGGTTTCGGCTAATCTAAATTCCCGCAAAGTGGTGTACTGGCCCACCCGAAAATTTAAATAATTCAATTATAGGTCTATTTTGCGATACTTTAAAGAATTTTTCAACGGTTAATTTTAGTAACCCACCCAAAAAAAAATTTCTGGCTCCGCCACTAGACTCATGTTCACCAAGTAGTTCAATCGTATAAAATGCATACTCGATTTTTCCTTTATTAGTGCCTACAGACGATTTAGACCAAGTAGTAGGAATATAAGTTGTTTTTTTTGTTTGAAAAAACTCAACGACAAAACACACACATAATAATTCAAGAAAATGGATGTTCGAATAGGCCCTCAAACATATCAAATCTCCTTGCGCCTAAAATGTATCTACAAGATAGTTTCACTGACGGTAAACCCCTAAAAATTTACTTTCTAGTCCAAAGTCATTCACCGGTGCTTTCTCTTATATTTTTTGACGGGGAGAATTGCTTATTTTACTTCACATTTTAATAAACTTGTTATATTTTAGTTTAATATAAAATAAATAAGTATTGACGTTATATTTGTTCGATTTTATGATGTAAACGATAGTATAATACAAATAAAGAATCGCAGGCCACATTATCATAAATGGGTTCTATGGTGTAGTGGTTAGCACTCTGGACTTTGAATCCAGCGACCTGGGTTCGACTCCCGGTAGGACCTGTTGAAATTTTTGTTTATTTTTCTGGCTCTATCCTATTTTTTTTAAGGTTTATTAAATGTGTCTTAAATAACTCGTTTTAAACTTGACTGGATCCAATCATCTCATATTAATTTCATAGGACTTTGCCAGAAAATTGTTGTAAACTTTGAGTATATTTCAAAAGTTCCATATATTTTGTGTCCCAATTTTTTTGAGAATTATAGAAAAATATTTTAATAGATTATTATTATCAAATTATTATTAATTGTAATGTTTAACTTGGTTTTGTAGACATAGTCTTCATTCCAAAAGAAACGTTGCAAATGTGTCAAATAAATTCCTATTTATTAGCTAATTTTAAGCTCATTTATTGGCTGACTCATCAGGTACATTTTTTTTTATAAAATTATTCTTTCTGAATGGTAGGCAATGCTAACTTGCTTACCTTGATCAGTATCAAAATAAAAAAAACTAACTCTCCCTTTTAATTGCCAATCATTAGTAGCTCACCTATTTTTTACATTGAGAAAGGCTCTACACATAACGTAGAGAAAAATCCCCTCACATTTTATAAAACCAAATTTAATCAATCTAATACATTTAATCATGTAGAATCTATTGTATCCTGGGAGGATATTCGCTTATGAGGCGGATAAATCCTTAAGGTCAGTGACTTCATCACGCCTCAGGTTATGTAATGGTTTATTGTTTTGCAGGTTATCACCTTTCATGGTTTCATGTTTGTTTACTTCGATTTTGCCGACTTCAAATACCGCAATTTCAAGAAAGATAAGTTTACTTGTTATCCTTCTTGTTTATTCTTTTTAATATTTAATTGATGCTCTTATTTATATGTTATTATTATTAATTATTTATAGAGTTAATTGAACGGATTTGTGAAATAAATTACATTATCCGTGTATATAAATTAAATTATATTTAATTTATAACTAATTAAACCAATCGAACAATAAAGTTATAAAATAAATAAACATGGTTTGTGTCTGAAATGATATTTTTTTGTTGTAACTTGTTACCAAAAAAAAGAATGGAAATCATTTGTGCCTATAACCATAGAAGAAGTCTTGCTCCTTACTTCCACACTTTAAATAAACAGAACATAGTACCCTTGATGTAGGGGTATCACTAAGACAGTAAACACATGCACGAGATAGAATATGGAAGCAATCCATTTGTGGTAATTAAAAGTACAGATAATGAAATAAGTAGAAAGTAGAATTTCAGATGGAAGAGAATAGAAAGTTTATAGTGAGAGAGTAATCTTCACAAATTCCACACTTCTCTTCCTTACCACATTGAGTTATATACTCTCCCATGCTCAATCCAAATTCCAAAGGCATATTTGTGATTTGTCACACATAGTCTGTTACAACTAACTTTGCTATAGAGTTTGTTGTAAACATGAGATTGCAAAGTTTCATTCGTACTAATAAAAAAGACAACAATTATATTATCAAAAAGATAACAGTGTATATTATCTATAAAAATTGTGTATTTTTGGGTGAGGCTGTACAATGTAAGCATCTAATAACCAATTACAATGCCTTCATATGCATTTAGCTTCTTAATCTCTTCCTTTTTCTCGCTCTCTCAATTTGTATGGATAGATCACATATGTTCCATTCCAAGTATAGGAAAATTAGATTGATTGATTTGGATTATTATCATATAAAGCCAAATACTTGATTAGAGAAATGTTAGCAACACACTTTTTCAACACATTCTCTTTGATTAATTAAAATTCACATGGGACTTACTAAATTTATATGGGACCCACATGATTTGGTGAGACTCATGTGAATTTTAACCAATCAAAAAAAGTGTGTATTAGAATGTGTTTTTGCTAGCAATCTTCTATTTGATTATTTAACTTTGTATGAGTCTAAAAATATACATATTTTTTGTAAAAAGCCAAAAACATAAGTTGTTTATAAAGTAATAAAAACTTTAATTAAAAAACGAGGTTGGTTAGCTTAACTGTTTTGAACTAAGAGATTAAAAGAGTTGAAAAGTTCAAGGTTCACGATCAATTCCTGACAAGGAGAAAAGTATTAAGCCAATGTTTGGTTTGACGTCCAACCATTTTTACTCGCGTTTGACAACTCTTCCACAGTGATAAAATAGAAGCTAGATATAATGGCTTTAAAACAAATACATGTATGTTGCCAATTTGCCGCAAAAAAA
>Ga0228710_1003280_pt1 | contig 25823 bp, 13 predicted proteins | sample MedpolnodulmetaG_FD_177995 | JGI IMG/M metagenome (GOLD analysis project Ga0228710, IMG submission 177995) | Root nodule microbial communities from Medicago polymorpha collected in Santa Monica, California, United States - pink nodules | ecosystem: Host-associated > Plants > Roots > Nodule...
GCAAATGTTGTAATAGCAACCATTGCTTTCAACTTGAAGTATCTTATTTGAGTGAGAAAGAATGAATTGGAATATCAATGGAAAGAAGATGCGTTAATGGCAAAAATTGATAGAATCAATGAGTTTCGTTGAGGATGTGTGTGGCGGAGTCGGTTAGTGGGAAGGAAATAACATTTGTGTGGGATGATAAGTTAATGAGAAGTAACTTTCATCTAATTGTGGTGAGAAGTTTAAAATGTGGAAAACCATAATGAAAAGGGTTTTTTTGGTATTTAAAAAAGAGAAATGTTAACTATGCCCCCGGAGCACTAGTTAACTTTTTATGAAAGTTTGTATAATCATTGCATTCGAAATTGAAAACTTTGACATTTCTAAAGAATAATTTCTTAATTTAACATGCTTAAAGAGTGTCGCGGGGGCACTCGTTAACAAGACCCATATGTTAATATTTTTTACATTTTTTATAAAAATGTGTTGAAATGATAATTTATTTTTTAAAATATATTTGATTGAAAATAAAAAAATTTAGAGCACCATCAACTGTGAACTCACCTAAAGTTGGTTTATGCGCCCTATTGAAACCATCTCATCTTAAAGCAACTCACTTTTTTTTCTTCTTTCTAATAGTGTAACTTTAAAAACTCAATTTTAATCCCATAATTTTACCTCATATATTAACACTTTATTTATATTTGATTTCACTCACCCAGCTTGTTAACAAACATTGATTGAGATTTCCTTCAAAAACAAAAACATTGAATGAGACTTCCCTAAAAAAAAAAAACATTTATTAAGTTTGAGCCCCACATTTCCTCTAAAAAAAAAAGATTGAGCCCCACAAAGTTACATTACTTTAGAGCGTAACGGTTGCTCCAAACTAAGCTCCAATCGTGATCATGCTGTTTTATTTTATCCTTTAATTGCCACGCTGGTGGATGGCACCGAAAAATAGACGTCGGAGTTGCTCTTATAAAACATATGAACATCTTCACTCTCATGATCTTTATCATCATCTTCCTTAAATAAAATAAATTCCACTCAAATACCGTTAAGAGTCTCACATTGGTTAGGGGATGGTCTGACAATGTATTTATAAGTGGGGGTAATTTTCACCTCACAAACCGGTTTTGTAGGGTTGTGTTAGGCCCAACCACAATTTCTAAGAAAAAATACACCTCTAAATTTTGATCGTTCATAAAAGTAAAAATATTGTGTTGGATGTAAAGTCGTGAATCGACCAGTTATTTTTAGTTTTTGGTTGGAATAAATAGATCAGTTATTAACCAAGCTTCTAAAAGAAATAGTAATCAATTAAGCATATATTAATTGAAGAATTATCATTAGAAAGAGCAAAGATGACTATAAATATTAATGGCTTAATACATCATTTGGTCCTTTAATTTATTTTTGGTTTTTAATTTAATCCCTTAATTATAAAATGTTTCAATTTGGTCTCATAAATCTTATGCCGTTTACTATTTTGGTCCTCTCCATTAGTATTTTGCAAAATTTGTTACTCTTTGCCACATGTCATTTAAGATTGGTGATCAACGGTTGGATTTAAAAAACACACATGACATATCGTAGACTCACAACATATGATAACTTCCATCTTCATCTTCATATAACCTTCATAAAAAAATCTAACTTTTTTTTAAATCCAATTTTTTTCCTTTAAAAAATTCATCATTCCAACTTCATCATAATCCATATAATCAAATTCTTAAATAAAATCCTTAAACCTAATCAACTTCAACTTCATATTATCAAATCCATATAATCCATTTCAATGTCAACAGGTTTATCTTGTTTTCAAACTTATAATTAATATTTTTGGTTTATCTTGTACGATACAAATGCTCATTTTTCTAAGATGCATATGCTGATATGTGAGTCTAAAAAGGTAGACATTATTACAAGTTACAACATGGAGATTTTGAGAAAACGAGAGCTGATTTTGATATCTCTCACATGGGTAATTGCATTCATTGGCACATGCAAGTTAATGAACATCAACTGGTGTTGAAGATGATGAATTTGTTGAACGTGACAAAAGTGGTGAAGCAAATCTTCTTGAAGAAGAAGAAGAAGAAGACACTGTTGTTGTTGTTGATGAAGATGAAGGTGAAGGAGACAAGTATAAGAAATTTGTCTACCTTTTCTTCTGGGTAAGACACCATTGTTGTTGATGTCGGATCTTGAAGAGGTTAATGGGTTTTCATAAATGGCAGCCACCATTGCAAAAAGGTGAAAACTTTACCTCACATTGTTACCTTCATAGCTTCAAAACTACAGAATCCGAAATGTATGAGTATGAAAATGATGCAGATCAAGGAGATGGAAAATGGGTATGGTTCAGATTCAGCAATTTTTTTAGAAAGAACAGAGAAAGAAAGAAAGAAACAGCGTTGTTTTGTTTGTGAGAGAGGTTTTAGAGAGAGAAAGTGAAGATGATGAGAGAAAAAGATGACAATAGATTTAAGGATTTGATTATATGATTTTTGATTAAGTTGAAATGATGAATGTTTTAAAGGAAAAAAAATTGGATTCTTTTTATGAAGATGAAGATGGAAGTTATCATATGTTGTGAGTCCATGGTATGTCTTGTGTGCTTTTTAAATCCAACGTTGATCACCAATCTTAAATGACATGTGGTAAAGAGTTAACAGAATTTTCATAATACCATCAGAGAGAACCAAAATAGTAAACGGCATAAGATTGATGGGACTAAATTGAGACATTTTATAGTTAGAGGACCAAATTAAAAACCAAAATTAAGTTAAAGGACCAAATAATGTATTAAGCTAATATTAATTAAGCTTCATATTATTTTTTTTACAAAAATAAATAATATGCATTCATTTAAAACTTTAAATTGATAGAGTATATCAATATAATACAAATTCAAATTTATTAAAAACAAAATGGATGAATATGCGAACAAACTCACATCAACTATATTAATAGCATAAAATGACAAAGTACATATGCCTACAAATATGCTATATTCAAGCCACCAAAAATACTCAATGTTTCCGGATTTGCAACACAGAAATCATTGAATGAATCTACACTTGATTAAATCTAATTTTTCAACCTAAATCAAATAAACATCGCACTAAGACGGAAAATAAAAAAAGCACACCGCACAAAGACGAGAAATCAAAACAAACAAAGTCGTGCTAGACGATGAAATCGCAAAAACAAACGAAAGAGAACTGAAAATATGTGAAAATTATTTATTTAAATTCAAGAGAAAGAAAAACAATTCAAAGGGGTGATTTCGTGTCAAAATTAATCCTAAATCACTCTTCTTTGATAGTCAATAAAAAGAGAAATTGTGACAATTACGGTTTAAGAAAAAGGAAAGAGAAACTGGCTCTGAATTTATTTTTATTTGTTAATAAAAAGATTGAAAAATTATATCCCATACAATTGAATACTTACATAGTTCTAATAATGAATTTGACAATTTTAGTTAAAATAAATTTGCAATATCTGACACATTTAATAAGAAGTCTTTGTCTTATATTTTCTTCTTATGTTATTTTTCTTTTACTTTTGGAAAAATTAGGGAAGGGTAGTTTTTATTTTGTGAAACTCAATATCCGTCCCTAGGACCGATTAATATTGGGACCGATCCCGTCGTTCACTAGAGGAGGGTCAAATTGAAGTTATATGAATGGTTTGTATGAATCGACCCAAGACAGGAATTGTTGGCACATAGAGATTCGAACATATGAACTAGAGATGACATCACTAGGTCAACCTACGTGGGTTAGGATAAATTATTATTAAGAACAACGACAATAATGACCATTTTACAAAAATTCCACCTGAGATTGAATCATTTTGCAACCATATTACAACCCTAAGCAAAATAAAATTATGGACTAATACCTTAAATAGTCTAGTAATTTGGGTGAGATAAGAAAAATAGCCATGTAATAAACATATATTTCACCTTGAAATTTTGGATTCTTAATATTTCAACCCTTTACAGGGACTATTTTCAGACATTTTAACCCTTTACAAGGATTATTTCAGACTTCGCTCAAATACTTTTTTAACAAGATGAGAGTAAAATATGAAGATTTCAAAATTACAGGTGTAGAATGTGTGTGTGTGTTTTTTTTTACTGGGCTATTTGAGATATTAACCCAAACAAATCAGTCATCAAATGTTGAACCTAAAATTCCTACCCTCCCTATCCAGAAACAATTCCCACGACACAGCTTTAATTTGTTGCACCAAAACATATATATTGGACAAACTCCTTTGAAATTATGAGAATTACAATAATTGTTTCTATTTCAAAATGATTAACATGATTTGTTCATGAATATACAAACAACTCAAAAATCTATTTATAAACAAGGATGCCAACAAAGCACCTCAAACTGAAACATGATTATAAGATTCAATTTTATCAACTAAGATGTAGGCAATTTCACACACTTCACTTTATGAACAAGACTATCACACAACACAAAAAATAACATGTTTTTTCTTTTGATCGCTTTGGTGATTATTTCTTATTTGCATAGTATGTTTGATTGAACACAATATTTTTCGATTTGTATTTATTGTTTTAACTTTTGATCGCATAAGTGCCTTATATTTTGATTTTTCTTTATTTTTGAAATATTTGTACATGTACATTAATGTGGAAAAAATTATTGATTGTTTTCTGTAAAGATATATATAACTAGAAAATATAATAAAAATAATATACAATCTTAAAATAAAGGTTTTGAACGATATTTATTCAGAGTGTAAACTAATTTTACACTAACATCCAATAAAAGTATACTATTTTATCAAATATCTCCACTTTTATAACTCTATTTTAATATCAGTGGTATGATGTGAAAAATAGAGAGCTTATGTTAGATGTTAGTGTAAAACTAATATACACATATTATGTATTCTCATTAAAGCATTAAAATGAATTTATAAAGGCTTTATCAAACAAAACAAAGCTATTTAGATCAAACCTTTTTTTTGTCCGATGAGTGAATTGAATCTCATTGGGGTTAGTATTCTCCGAATTGAAATGAATCTCATTTACGTTTGTGCGATGCGCCAAAATATATTTCATGTTTGTCTTGTTCAAATCTTTGCAAAAGCTTCGAACCATTCCTTTAGAAAGATTCATCATACTCTTCCTCCTTTCTTTTGACCTAATCTTTGAATAATCAATGATATATATAAAGTTAATCAAAATATGTGTGTATTGAAAATAATGGGATAGATATAAACTAACCTTTATCGTTTGTATGTTTGTGTATATATTCAAGTTAAGAACAATAGTTCTTCTAACACGTTCTTTGAAGTTCACAAAGCCATCTTTTTGCTCCAAATGGATTGTACTCACGAATTATATCTTCACATGACTGACCCGTTAACTCACTTCATTCACCATCACATGTTCAATCTAATTAAGTTACAACAAGAACTAAATTGTTATTATCATCACAAAAAATTAATGCATACAAATATTAATTTCTTTCTTTAACACCTTTAGAATTTTTTTCCCGATCCAAATAATAATTTTTCTAAATTATGTTAGACTTATAAGAAGGTGTGATAAAGTGAATTGGGAGTTCAAGGGAGGAATTAGTTAAAAAATTATGAGTTCATCTTTTTTCTACTAACCAATAACTGATATTTGTCATTAAAAAAATAACTTAAAAGAAGTGATAACTTAATTTTGACTCATTTTTGTCAAAAGTTTTGATAATTACCTTAGATTTTCAATTAGACATTTCATGAATGAAGCACTCGGAGAGAAGGTTCTGAGAAGAATTACAAATATTGGGACACTCAACATGAACCATTGTCAACTTGTCGACAATAACGGATGAAGAAGAATTCGCTAGGTGGAACTAATGGTGAAAGTGTGTGCATTTCTCCCGACATTTAAATAGAGGTAAATCAAATCTTAAGTTATTACCAATAATAAAAGATATTTGTGCATAATTGAAAATTTAACAAAGCAAATGTCTTTGTATATTTAATATACCATTTGCAAGGCACCATTTTGATTTTTTGTGCACCGACATTTAATACTTTCACTGTTTGAGCATTTGAAACGATCATTAGCATATATATATATTTGTTATCATTAAGGCAGAAATAAGCATCACAATGCTATGAGTAACTGTAGTAAGATAAATGTTATGAGTAAGAAAATATGAAATTTTAAAGTATTTTCGTTTATTGCAAATATAGGTAGGAATTTTATTTTCAGTATCGTAATAAAATTTTCTTTTTTAATTTTCACTGTTTCAAGAATGACTCTATTGATTAGTTACTTATAAGATAGTTATATATAATCTTTGTGACTTAAAAGTACATACATATCATTTTTAGTAGACATAAATGGGTATTATGATCTTACCACCAGAATTATTTCCTTATGTCCCTTCTTGTAATATTAATGATCAATAAAATAAGATATATAGAATAAAATTGTTTTTGTAAAAAAAATATAGAATAAAGTTGCAACTAATAAAAGCAAAAACTTATATATTTGAATGGGGTGAAAAGTATATTTAAGTTTGAGGAATATTTTTAACAAGATGGATAACTATGTTATTGAAATATTGAAGTGTTTAAAAATAAAAAAGTTCAAGTAATTACTTTCAGAATCTAAAACCAATTAAACTAAATATTTTTCAATGCTCTAAAATATCATATCTTATTTGAAATATTCTTTCATGTATATTGAGAGATATCATTTTCATAAATATTGAATTCAACCTTCATATACATGTGGGGAATGGAAATAACTTCAATCTCTTTATTTAAATATTTTGTCTATAAGGATTCATCAATGATAATGAGCATTTGAATTACACATAAAGCAATATTAATCAACATATGTCTTATTTTTTGTTACTCCAGTGATTCTTTTGTACCACTGACAGGGTTGAGGTTTTCCTTTTTCTCCAAGTTTCTACCCTTGAATCATTAGTTTCATCAAGTTTGTTGATATCATACTCTTCATTAAGCACACATATTTCTTCAAGCTCCCTTTCATTTTCAGACTCACAAGGTTCGTCAAGTTTGTTGATATCATACTCTTCATTTAGCACACATATTTCTTCAAGTTCCCTTTTATTTTCAAACTCACAAGGTTCATCAAGTTTGTTGATATCATACTCATCATTTAACACACATATTTCTTCAAGATTCCGTTTATTTGCAAACTCATCAGGTTCATCAAGTTTGTTGATATCATACTCTTCATTTAACACACATATTTCTTCAAGTATTCTTTTATTTACAGACTCGTCAAGTTCATCAAGTTTGTTGATATCATACTCTTCATTTAACACACATATTTCTTCAAGATTCCGTTTATTTGCAAACTCATCAGGTTCATCAAGTTTGTTGATATCATACTCTTCATTTAACACACATATTTCTTCAAGTATTCTTTTATTTGCAGACTCGTCAGGTTCTTCAAGTTTGTTGATATCATACTCTTCATTAAGCACACATATTTCTTCAACTTCCGTTTTATTTACAAAGTTTGGTGTAGTCTTGGCCAATGACTCGAGTGGACACATCTATAAATATGTTTATAAATAAATAAAAACATACATATAAATGATAATGAGTCATTGTAGTAATTTTCCTCATAAAATCAATAAAATATGTCATTCACATAAAATTAGAATGATCAATTAAATTAATAAGTTATTTTATTTTGTTAATAATTCATTACCCTTTCAACTTAATAAGAAGATATTATTTTATCAGAAAAAAATTGAATTTTTAATTAAAAGCTGAAATTTTATTTTAAACCATATATAAAAGAAAAGATAAATCTCATACATAACAATAAGAAAATGAGAAACCACTATGATAGTCATTAAAATTGAAAAACAATCATAGTTCAATCAATAAACATTTGACATGTTGAGTCGTGAGAAGAGCCTAGGGATCATCAACATTGGATAACACATAAGTGAGTTGGACATCAAATATTTACCAAAAATTATAATTTATTGGATTTATGAATCCTCTCACTTATATATCCCAACACTCAGCCTTCCATCAATTATAGGATCGCTAACTCACCCCACACTTACCACAACATGATATAATAGACACAAATTTACCCTAAAATATCTATTGCAATAATGATTAACACGGTCTAATAAACAATAACGACAACCATAGAAAAGAATATTATCATTACCTTAAGCATGAGTGGATCAGGCCACAAATATGTGTGTGTGTTCGACAAGTTGGTTTAAAAATTGGTCTTTAATGTTAAAATTGAATGAAATATAAAATAAAACAATTAATAAACTAAAATAATTCATTAAAATCATTACAATAAATGTAAATAAAGAAAACAACTAAATACCCTACCCATTTTCTCACATCCAAAAACCTAGAGAAGCAACAATTTTTTTTTTAAGGAAGCAACAATTTATTTTAAATGCTAACAAAAGAAAGCATTCAAAGACATCGTTATAGTGGAGAAGTTACCAACTAAGTTGGAAACTAAAATTAAAACTCTAACAATCAACGACAACACACCTAAGATTTATTGAACAAAATAAAGATCTAATTAAAATTTGAGCAAACACCCAATTGAATTGAAAATTGAATAGGTTTTAAATACTTTGCAACATCCAAACATATGTTTTCATTTTCAATTTAAACATATGATGAATTGTACAAACTATATCCCTTTCATATAAAATCAACACATAAAACATAATCAATAAATTCATAAAACCAATCAAACAAAAACTAATTGAAAATAAAACTTCTCAACAAATAAAAACATTACCCTTGAACTTTTAGTTTATGATAACAAGTGAGTTTGCAGGACTGTTTGAGTTTTGACTATTCTCTTTATAATCTCCAAATCCACCCAATCATTTAGTCGAAGCATCCATTTTCTACTTTTTGTATGTCTGTGAAATTGTGAATTAGTTCATCATTTTATGTTCCTCACACTCCTTATATATATATATATATATATATATATATATATATATATATATATATATATATATAATCTTATTAAATATACTCTTTATTATAACTATTGACCACTAAATAAAAATAATAATTAACATAGTGTACACACACTGTTTAAAAAAAATTAATAGTGTACACACTCATTGTTTATAAGGTATAATACTCATTTTTTGTATTTTATAAATTTATTTGAAAACTTGTCTGAAATATTAATTTTAAAACATATAATGTGTGTGTGTATATATTAAAATAATATGATATGAGACATTTTGGTCAATTTAATTTTCTAGCCTAAAATTGGGTCAACTAATTTTATTTTATTTTTCGGAAAAATTGGTCAACTATGTAAAACTTTTCTAGATGTATTTTAATTTTTTTCAATATTTAGAAAAAACAAATATAGAAAAAATTTGGGGCACAAAATAATAAGAAAATATAAAATTCTATACTTATGCATTGAATTTATACTGGAATAAATATATTTTTCCAGAAGAAAATTTTCTAATTTATTTTCTCATGTTAAACAATTCAATTTAAATTTTGAAAATGAATCATTATTATAATTTAGAAATGTAATTATTATTAATTTCTCTACAAAATAATAATTAATCTTATTTGCAATAATTTAGTGTGAATATGTATACACTCGACATTTATAATAAAGGTTTAATTTATGTTTGTCTAATAGAGTTTGACTATTTTTCATGAAATAATATTTTAATTTAATTTACTATATATTACTATACTAATATAAAAATTATATAAAATAGAAAAAGTATATGCAAAATTGAATGATACTTTTTAATATATATACAATGTGCAGCACAAAGCTATGCATTTTGAAATTTACCTTCAATTATTAATATGAAGTATAATTTTTTTTTTTTTTTTGAAGAGGCTAAAATTAATTATATTACCACATCAAAAGAACCCCCTAGCACAAGGAATACCAGGGTGGAACCAACAGTATCCGACCAATATTTACAAGCACAAAATAGAGAGAACAGAAACAGAAACAACATTCAACCGATGCCTAAAATGGTGAATGGGCTAAGCCACCATGCATGTAAATTGAAGGGGAGCGTAGGGTGTTTCTCCTTCAACCACATGAAAGAGTGACTTTATTTTGTCAACCATCTGAAGAATTGAGGTTTGCTTGCAATTAAATAACCTGTTATTTCGTTCTTTCCAAATTTCCCACGTAGTTGCTAACCAGATAACCTGCAGTATAGCCCGATGAAGTAGAATTGTTATTTAACTTACTATTGTGGATTATTTTATTTGTGATTAAATGTACATGTACAATTTTTAACAAAATAATTTTTTTATTATAATTCATGCTTACCCCACACACGCACATTTTAGCATGCATACGAACAATAATGTGCCCTTATTATGTTATGGATAAAAATATTATAAGTTATAATTTTTTTTTTAAAAAAAAAATCTCTTATTTGATTGAGTAAAGAAGAACACAATTGTTGATACTCCCTCCGTCCTAAATTATATGACGTGTTAACTATTTCATATATATTAAAAAATGTAATTAATTTTGTAAGGGAAAAAGATATTATGAGTTGTTTTATAAAATTGTCCTTAATAAATGGTAAGAGAAAGATAAATCAAAGAATTGAAAGAAGAGAGAGTAATAAATAGTTAATGATATAATATGAAAAGTAACATTAATGTTTCATTGGTATTGTAAAGCAAAATATAACTTGGGATAATTTTTTTCCCAAAACGACATATAATTTGAGACGGAGGGAGTAAAATAGTTTTAATAAATGATAAAATTGAAAGAAAAAATTGTTATACAAAAACCATGTACACCTTGTATAAATAGGTATGGATAGTTAAACATACACTACTAGAAAAAGCAAAATTAGCGAGGGAAATTAGTGACGGAAAAAATGAAATTTCTCACAAATTCCTTAGTCGCAAAATTTAGTGAGGGAATTAGAAAGAGATTTCACGTTTTCCCTCACTAAATATCCCTCACTAATTTTTGTTTTTTTAGTAGTGATATTAAATTATTTGATGTAATAAAATAAATTCAAAGGTTACAATTAAGATGAGGGATATAAAGTTGGTTTGGTGGTTCATGGGTGGTTGAGTTAGCTATTTGAGGAATAAGATAAGGAGGTTGATAGTTCTACCCCACCTTTTTTTTAGGCAAAATAGAAAATATAATAAATAAAAAGAAATAGATACAAAGAAAGGGGGGACATTAGACCTAACTCAGGAATAACCCGAACGAGAATACATCGTGCAAACAACAGTCCAAGTGAAACAACTTTAATCTATCCTAACATAAATCCAATAATCACAGGCGCAACCCAGCGAACCCGCGCACGGGCGCGAAACCAGGTGACAAAAAAAGAGTGAAAAGTGTACATCCGCATAGAACAATTAGAGTTTAAAAGTGGCAAATGGATTGACCGTCAACACGGTAACCAAACCAAGTGTCGAGCTCCCTGAACAACAGCAAGCATAAAATGCTCTTTCGAGCAAACAACGCGTAAGAACTCACATCGAGGGATGAGTCTAATACGTCAACAACCAGACCCTTTCGGGTTAACCGAACCAAAACCCTTTCGGATTAAACAAACTAGACCCTTTCGGGTTTTTGAAACACAACCAATGCAGAAAGGTCCTCAATCTAAAGCCTTCCAATCCCTACACGAACAAACAACAAAAAACAACCCGTCGAGAACCACAACAACAAAAGCTACCGGTGGCAAACAAACGACAACCGACAAAAATGAAACACAATCGGCAAGCAAAAAACAAAACCACCGTGAGAAACAACCACCAAACCAAAAAACTTCATGGAGCAAAAACCCACAACCACTGCACTAAGCCCTCTCCCTCCCATCGTGAGCCTTGCGACGACCCGACAAAAGCTTGGCAAAGGAGGATTAATCACGCCGAAAGGAGAAGAGACAACAACCTGAAGGAACCCACGACAAGAGCTTTACGACGGCGCTCAAAAGCTTCACGGTGGCGCAACAAAAAAACACCCGATCCACAAATGACAACCTGCCGAAAACTAAAACAGTAGATCTAAACCAATTGAGAAAGGAAAAGAAGGACACTCGAGGTTGAATGGGAACACAGGTGAAGCGAAGAAAGGAAATCTCATTGCCTCACCGTTAAAGAAAGACTACATCTTAGAAGGAACAAATTTGGATTTGGGAGAGGAAGTGAAAAAAGGATGGAGGTTGGTTTGTTTAGAGAGAAGGGAGAGAATTTAGAAAGTTAGAGAGAGAAGCAAAATACCATTTGTTCAGCCCCTACCCTCTAAAAACATATTAACAAGATTAATATTTATCATTTCAAAAAATATGTATTAAAAATATGCAAAGGTAAAATTGAAAGAAAAAAACTAAATCAAAATTGAGCATCTATGATACATTATCAAAAGATAAATTTTGAATTTTAAAAAAGTTTTCTCATCAAAAACATAATACAAAAGAGTTTAAAAACTATACTATACTATCATTATTTGTTACGTGAATTCAACCACTGCTTATTTTTAACTAAAAATATGTTTTTCCTAGAAAAAAACTAAAAATATGTTTAAATTTTTTAATTTTATGACTATTATTTACATAAACATTCTAGAAAATATTACTCGAGCATGGAGTTTTAGAGAGATGAGAGAGAGAGTTTGGAGAAAACCCTAAACCCAACTTTATTATTCATAGTCATCAATATAAATCCAACCTAACTTGCGCCTCCTTTGTTTTCCTTGCTTCGACCATCATGGAATAGTTCATGATTCCATGGTCATGCCTTGATTCAACCACAAAACAAGCCAACTCTGGAAAAATCCAACCAAAACAGAAAAAAAATCTTTTGTTCAAGCTTTAACCAATGTATGTGATATCCCACTGTCACAACTCCCTCAAGCTTATGTAAAATTTGATAGATTGGCTATTATGATACTTGAAGTAGAATACCTTTCTGGTATGGATGCATGTAAGCGTAACTTCCATGGTAGGATTATTTGGTCGAAGGGTGCAACATTTTTAACCATCGTTAACTTAAAGAACAAGTTAACACCTCTATGGAAGGATCTAGCAAAGCAGGGAATTATCTCCCTTGGAAGAGGGTTAGACCCGTTAAACTGTGGAATTTAAGCCCGAGAACTTTGAATTTGTTTGCTGGTTGAAGGAGTTCCAACAATAGGGTGCAACAAAACTCCTCAGGATAAGTATGGGTAAAATTTCATGGTTTATCTCAAGATTATTGAGGCCTTAACATTCTATTTGCTATTGCTGGTAGTTTGGAGCAGAGTAACATAATTCGTTGCCTCCATAAGAGAATCGCAAATTGGTTCGCGCGAACCGATTCGCGGTACTTCCGCGTGCTAGTTCATAAGCGTATCCCGATTTCCTGCAGAAAATCCGGAAAAATAGATCTTGAAATAGGGAAGAAACAGTTTCTGAAGATGATGATGTAAAGGAGGAAGCCACTGTTACAACAAGAATCAATAGATCTAAAAAAAAAACTGGGTTTGAAAACTGAATCGCATTTGTTATAGTCTGAAGGATGAAGATGACCTGAAATTAGGGTTTTTTTTACTGGACCGCTGGACTTAGTATATGGGCCTGAACAATTTTTATGTTGTAACTGCTGAACCATTTACAATTGCTAATCTTACCCCTTTTAAAAAAAAAATTATAATCTTACTTATAAGTTACAATCATTATAGAAAACAAAACATAGGTTATTTAATTTTTATTAAAAGGAATTGAGTGTAGATTAGTACAAAATACGGGTTTTTTTAGGATTTTTTTAATGGAATTTTGTTTGTGAAAGTTGAATTTTATTTATGGAATTAATATTTTTAATCATTTTTTTGTTTATTTAGTTATTATTTTTTATAACGTACCGATTAATATATTAGCACGTACCGCGAACCGAAATAGCGTACCGACTATGTATACCCCCTACGTGCCCGATTCTTTGAAGGTTGTGTACCGCGTACCCGATTCTTTGAAGGTTGTTGATATGGATGTTGATATGGATTCGACTCAAACCCAAGGTATAAAGTGTTAGTTGAAAGGAATGACTTTGCATTCTTTGCTTAAATTGATTATGAAAATTTTCCTTACTTTTTCACACCTGGAAATTTGCAAGAAGGTGAACATTGATAAGGATGTTTTGAAAGAAAAGGAATCCATCAATAGAAGAAAACACTCAAGGGAACCAAGAAAGTCTTTGCGCAAACAAGAGATGTAGAGATGATTAAAGGAAGTCAAAGAAAATGATTAGCGTAGAGTATTATGGTTGTAACAATGATAAATATGTCTATAAGACTATAATGTTGATAATATCTCAGATGCTAGGTGGAGCCCGATAAAGAACATTTAGCATCACAATATATTTATAGCTCTCCATGATCAAACAAATGAGGAGAATGAAGAAGTTTTAGTGCTGCAGCATAACCAAAAGTCTGAAGAAAATGAAGATGCAAGCATTCAAAATTCAGAGTTTGGATATGCCACTCAACTAAATGATGATGAAGATGGTATTGCAAACGATGATGATGAAAATTAAGCAACAACATGATTTAGAGCACAACAAAATAATGAATTCTTGAAAGAATCTTGGGTAAATATAGCAGAGAATGAAGATGTTGAAAGAATATTAATACAAGATTTGGAGATTGAACTAATTTGAATCGAATCAAAGCTTCAGATATTTTGATATGGAGATTATTCAGGGTGCTTCACAAATTAGCTAAGCAATCAATATAAACACTCAACACAAAACATCAAACTAACTAACATCATCATAACCTAAACTAGAGATCAAGGGAGCAACTACATTCGCAACTATGTCAAGGAAGCTAAGCGAAACTTGCATACTCTTCAAATTCAAATTCAAATTCAAATTCAAACCTCAAGTCATTCAAAATATTTTATGAATAATGAGAAAGATACTCAATCTGAGCTTGATAAAGCTCTTGAAAGGCAAAAACCCTAATTCTTATTTATGATATTGCAAAACACATTTATCATTGAGCAATTTCATGGATCATTAAAAAAAAATATAGTAGATTAATATCATAAAAATATTGGAGTTGAATGTTAACATTGTCTCCCTCATCATGAAATTACAAGTTATTGCTAGCAAATTCAAAATAACACAAGGACACTGGCCGACATTTTTGTAAGGTGTGTTGTGAGATCATGCCTATATTTGAAGAACTTCATGAAAAAGTCAATATGGAAATTGTACTATAATTTTCAGCAAAATTTTCGACATGTAGAAAATTTTGGAATTGTTTAGCTCCAAGTGAATTATAGTAGAATATGATAATTATTTTGACCTATGGTTATCGACATAAACAATAAAAACAGAGTTTGACTAACAAGTGTTCTAATGTCATTAATTAAGATATTCATAGAAAGAAATTTTGTCATAGAAAGGAAGAGCAAGGATTCGAGAAAGTGATGATCACATGAGATTTTAGTTAAGCAAATATAAGCCTTTTGATTAAATAAATTGACGGTTGGGATTTGATGTCAACAAATCTTGATACAAGAATTACACTAATTCTAAACATGTTAAGAACATTTTTTTTAACACCGTCTCTTAATATATTTTTTTGGTCAAATAGTTAAATGACTAAAAATTTTCTTTTCACTTTCTTATTAAATGAAAAACTTAAACTAAAAATTCAATAAAAAGTGAGTGTTATCTCGATTTTCAACACGTGACATCACTCTAGGAGGAACATAAAATGCTGGATAACGTTGTCTTTACCATTTTCCACTCTTGAGTTCACTCAATGGCTTCTTCTTCTTTTCCACTTTATCAAACAAGCTTCTTCTCAAAAACCCAGGTTCAATTCAGTTCACTTCACTTCACTTCACTTCATTTCCCTTTCCATTTTTACATCTTTTTCTTCTCTCAAATCTCATTCAACTTTTCACTAATGCTTGATTACTTTCTAAACAGTTCAAAGGTTTGCGCCATGGCTATTTGTGGCGACCCACTTACTCGTTTGGTTTTTGTGCTGAAAACAAAGTACAACCTGTTAAAGCTTCTGTTGATACTGCCCCATTTCCTTTGCTTCAGCCTCTTAAAGATGAAGAAACAGCAACTGAGGTAAAAACCCATTTTCCACCTTGTTTGTTTATACTACTGTTTTTGGTTGTTGTTTATTTATAGCTTATATATGCAAAAATGGAACATGATGTTTGGTAACAAAGTTTGGCCAATTGTGCCTACGTCTCGTACAGAAGAGCGGCTGCGGTTCCTTTCTGTGAGTTTACAGTATACAACTTGTACTCCAAGACTATGGTCCAGATTATATTTTTACCCTAGTTTCTCTCGTTTCGCTCGACTCACTTGTCATTAACTATGAGTTATGCCCAACAGATTGATTGAGTGGAGTGAGTGAATGTTGTTTCCAAGGTTGTAAATGAAGGTTCTTAATTGATATTGCAAGTATCAACTGCAATGTGAAAGTTTTAGAAACCTCTATGACTGCAATTGCGGCCCCATCAACGATATTTGTGTATGAAGGACTGAAACATGACATGACACGGATATTGACATTGACATGTGGACGCATATAATTTTAGATGAAAGTGATTGTATAGAAACACATGTCAATGTCGTGTAAGTGTCGGACACTCGGACATGCCTTCAATTTAAAGTCTCGCTGCTACATGATTATTGTTCAGAGTTTTCTGCAATTTCAAAGATTGCAACAAAACATTGACTGTGATTGCAATTTAAAATGTTGGATGTTTCAATAATTTGATGTGCTTTTGTGTATATAATAGATAGAGTAAAGTTAATTTTGAGATGCAGTATCTTCATTCCTATAAGGCCAGCTTTTGGATGAATTCTTTAAAGGGTCGTCTGTTTTTATGAGATTGAGATATTGTTTCTGTTTTCGTTTTGTTTATTCGTGTTAATTTATTTGTTCCTCTAGTTGGAGCCTGTAGATCCTGATTTCTACAAGATAGGATTCGTCCGAAGTATGCGAGCTTATGGAGTTGATTTTAAGGAAGGGCCAAATGGTTTTGGTGTGTATGCTTCTAAAGATGTCGAACCTCTTCGCCGACCAAGGGTGAGTAGCCTCATACAAATCCTATGTAAGACTGGTGGCAGTCCAAGATAATGAAAATAACTGCACATATAATCAACTCCTAATTTTTATTTTACATGTTAGTTTAATTATTTGTATGATGTTCTTCATGATTATATTCTGAGTAGTTGTCCATGGCTGTTTTCCCTAACGATGAACTTGGGCAGGTTATAATGGAAATTCCTCTTGAATTGATGCTAACCATAAGCAAGAAACTACCATGGATGTTTTTCCCTGATATAATTCCCCTTGGTCATCCAATATTTGATATTATCAACTCAACAAATCCAGAGGTAATTGCAATTCTCCTCCAAAGTCTTTAGTTCAAAATATGATATAATTGATTTCTTGATTGTTTTCATGATAAAATATATGTAACCAATTTGTATTGTAACTGTTGTATATACTAAAAAAAGTCAAAACCGTTAGCTTTTCTAGTTATCTGCTTAAAGTAATTGTGTAAATCTTTGTGGCAGACAGATTGGGATTTACGATTAGCATGCCTTCTCTTGTTTTCATTTGACTGCAAAGACAACTTTTGGCAGTATTACGGTGATTTCTTACCCAGTGCAGATGAAAGTACTAGCTTACTTCTAGCTACAGAGGTGTGTAAAAAATACGTTTTTTAATCGGTAAACCATTGGTTGATATTTATCTTACTTCAGATGTATATTTTATGATTTTACGGTATATACTTATGTGTATTTGAATGGCTACATTTGGAACATCCCAAAGTTTTAGAATCTGCTTTACGACATCTCATGTTGATTTGTATATCCAGGAGGAACTTTTGGAGCTGCAGGATCCCGATCTTGCTTCTACAATGAGAGTTCAGCAACAACGAGCTTTAGAATTCTGGGAGAAGAACTGGGTAGAGAGAAAATTGTCCATGTTGAAATTGTTAGTCTTATATTATTCCTATCACTTAGTTTTTGTTCTCAACAAATTGTGTCAATCTTGTTCAGCATAGTGGTGCGCCGCTCAAAGTAAAACGTCTTGCTCGTGATCCTCAAAGGTTCATGTGGGCAGTAGGAATTGCACAGTCACGATGTATCAACATGCAAATGAGAATGTGTGCGCTAACTCAAGATGCAAATATGCTGATTCCTTATGCCGGTAAGCTTTGTCACCTTGAACGGTCTAACCAACTATCCTATCATTTTTGCACTCATGCATTGTAGCAATACTTGTTTTTTCCACTTTTGATGGAAAGTTTTTCTTTTCTTTTTGATATTTAACAACAGCGGCAACTGATTAACTTAGTCTTGCTTTTCAGATATGCTGAACCATTCTTTTGAGCCAAATTGTTTTTTCCATTGGCGTTTTAAGGACAGGATGCTTGAGGTTCTTATAAATGCTGGACAGCGGATAAGAAAGGGAGATGAGGTAAATCACTTTATATTTCTGTGAAGTATGCTTTTCGTGATTCCTTTCTTATATTAAATGTTAATGAGTGCAGATTTTGTTTTTATTTTTATCATATTGATTGGCCTAAACTAGATAGACATTTTGTACAGAAAGTAAGTAAAAATATAGATGGACAGAGTGCATGTCAAATTAATGCCAAACTCTATATGTCAAAGAAATGTCAAATTTTCAATGTAGGCTTAGTATAAAGGAACCAGGAACCTCTCATATTCACTGTGTCTATACATAGAATGTTTTCTCTTATTATAGGAATTTCACTTCCTCAGTGTATATGTGGTAGTGATCAATGTTTTAAAAACTGAACTAGAGATGTAACTGGCTAGACTTTTGGATCATGGTTTAATTGGTTCAACCATGGTTGAGCTGGATAATAAATAAATAAAACAATAAAATAATAAATATTGGGCTCACAAGAGTCGCCACCAAGCTCACAAGCTTACCACTTTAACCCCACATCTGCACACAAATATACTAAGCCTTCCAAGATATGTACCCCACATCTGATCCAATAAATGCAGGCATTTTTGTTGCATATATTATGAAATATAGTTTTAAAGGATGTGCAGGCCATGGCACTTGATCTACTCAATAAAGGAGTAGAAATTGCTATCAACTGCACTTCATTACACAGCATTGAAGTTAATCGTCGCTGGTTTCAATGTTCTGTATTCCCCCAATAAATCAATAATAAAAACTTTTTTTCTTTCTACTTTGAATAATGAAATCTAAAATGATTCAAAACATGAAAACAAGAAAGAAATATTAAGCATATTTGTGGACAGGGGAGAAGTATGAGTGCAGGAAGGTGTGGAGGCACATGCAACACACAAGAAACAGAAGGGTTATTGTGAGCCTGTTGTTGCCTAAATCTGACACGGGCTAGTGTAACTGTGTAATAAAGCTGTTAACGTTATAAAAGGAAACAACTTCTCTAATATCTAACCATGGACCCATGTAATAACTGATAAAGAAATGCACGAGAGTGAGAATATTTATGGATTTTTCCTTAAAAAGCAAGTTTTGTGAGAAAAAAGCGGAACCGGTTCTGCGGTTCATCCAGTTTTTCTGTCGGTTCTTTATACCTAGTAGTTTTTAATGTTCCAGTCATAATCAAAGTGACATAGGAGTTTTATTGTTCAGAAGCTTGAAAAATACTAATTGGATAGTTTGTCAATGCTTTTAGAGCATACATGCTTTTAAGTTGGTGAAACTAATTTTTTTCCTAGCATGTTTAAATTACCGTTTGTATTATTTCATTGTGAGATGTGGATATCCTAATTATATTGTCCAAAATTCCAACAGATGACAGTTGATTACATGAGCGCACAGAAGAACGACATGTTAATGCAAAGATACGGATTTTCATCGCCAGTGGTAACTTTCTTTTTCTCCTAAATCTTTTTGAGAGGAAGCTTCTGTTTATGCTCTTTGTGCTGAAAAATTGTGGGCCGATGGGATACAAGGCACCATATCCAATTGGGGATTTCTGAAATATTTAAAAGCTATAAGACATGGCACAACTATAATACTACATTCTTCCCTAAATATAGGTCTTCATCGACTAAACCACGAGCATTAAGGAAGTTTGTATTGTTAACATCTATTATTTTTGTGTGCCCATTGTCACCATATATGTGCATTTGCTTCTTTGAAGTATTTTCATTATACTGTTCTTTCATTATTCTTTGATGAATATTCATTTAAACTTATACATGCTTGCCATTTGATCAACCGAATTTTGAAAATTTAGTTCTCAAAGTCACTTAAATTTGCAGAATCCTTGGGATGTGGTCAAATTCTCAGGCAATGCACGAATTCATTTGGATTCCTTTTTGTCAGTCTTCAACATATCTGGCCTTCCTGAAGAGTATTATCGTAACGGTATGGTCAATATTATTTTAAATTCTAGAATCCACTATCTTACACTTTTCTCTTTTCAAATCGGAATTATTTAGGATATCAGTATGAAATTCTTAGCAGAAGTTCTATCGAGCACTGGAGATACTTTTGTTGATGGAGCGGTCATAGCTGCAGCACGAACATTGCCAACATGGTCAGATGGAGATGTGCCTCCAATCCCAAGTGAAGAAAGGAAGGCTGCGAAGGCATTACAACAAGAGTGCAAACAAATGCTTGCAGAATTTCCTACCACCTCTAAGCAAGACCAGAAATTGTTAGGTAAATTCGATGTTCATATCTTGATCCTAGAAGGAAAGTAGAAACATAACATTTGCAATATGATCTCATTGTGTAGTTAATTAGACTTTGCTTATATGATCTCATTGCGTAGTTAATTAGACTTTGCTTTTGTGATAAAAAAAGTTTTCTTGATTATCTTTTTATTATAGACACAGAAGTTAATCATTATCTTACGTTTAATGACCACAGATTCATCACCAGAAGCTACGAGAATGCTTGAAACTGCAATAAAGTATGTTGAATTCATCGTCATTTAGCAGTTTCACAAGCTTTGAAATTTTTTAATTTCATTACGACCTTAAACCTCTAATATGTTTTTTTTTTTCCGTGAATGTGACGTACAGGTATAGATTGCACCGAAAATTGTTAATGGAAAAAGTTATCCTAGCATTGGAGATCTATCAAGAGCAAATACTATTCTGATTTCCAATCTACTAACTGTACAATAGCCATGGAAGTTTTGTAACATTTTTGTGTACTTTTAATCATGGATTACTAGTTTAGTCAATGGTTTCAGATTGTATTATGTTACATTCATTTTGTTCTATCAGAAAAAGTGTAGTAGTAGTAGTAGTTATTTGATCATAACCAAAACCATCAAAGGACCATTATCACGTGTTCATTGGTTTAAAAGTACAACTGAAGAAAACACAAAACTATTTAGTACTTACCTTCCATGAAATCAATAATGGAACTATTGAAAGTCCTAAACAACTCATGGAAGCTAATGACCTGTTGAGATTTTGTTTCTCTAATAAATCGAAATAAAGGGTGACATTGAACTACTTTTGAACTATTTAATGCTAGTATTCTTTATCTACAATTCATTTAATTCAAAAATATCTAACACAGGTAGTTAGTTAGAATTTATATTTTATACATGGGTCTTGTTAGACAAGTGTCCTTTGGGCAATGGTTAAGGAATCTACAAATAGAAATTTTATCTTGAAAATATAAGATGTTCCTTTTAATCAAGTAACGATTATACAACTTTTTTATGAAAACTTACTTGTTTTGGATGCTTAACCAATGCTCTTGGGACACTGGTTAACGTTCTCCTTTTATATATATTTCAATAAATCTAGTTTGTATTTAAATGAAATCTACAAAAGTAATATAACTTAACTAACTTTTATTTTTGGGTTGAATAACTCACTTGGTTTGAGTTAAGAGATTAAGAGTTGGAAGTCTTGGATTCAAACATGGATAAAGGAGAAAAACTAATACTAACAACTTACTAACATTTGTCATTAAAACAACTTAACTAACTTTTTTAATCATTGTAAAATTAGTCTTTTTGTTTTTTGTGTTAAATATGTTTTTGGTTTCTAGAAATATATCAACTTTTTGTCTAAGTCCCTCTTAAATTTTTCTTTGACTTTTAGTCCCTATAAAATTTTTAATCATCACTTTTGATTCTTTTTTTAAGTCAACTCATGTGTAGTCTTTATATTTTTTTAATGAAATTGTGTAGAAACGTGTATAATATTGTAAAAATCTCTCTAAAAAAAAGGATTTTTTTTAATAAAACATGAATTTTTAACTGCCATAAATATAAAAATTCATATTCAATTATGTTTTCTTAAAAAATTCTAATTTTTTTAGGAGATATTATTATGATATTATAAAATTTTCTCAATTTTTATAAAAAAATTGAATTCTACATATGAATTTATTTAAAATGGAGAACCAAAAATGAAGATAAAAAACTTTTAAAGGACTATAAAAGTTGAAGAAAAAATTTTAAAAAACTAAAATAAAAATTTGATATATTTATAAGGACCAAAAACTTACTTAAACTTTACTTTTCTTATAAAAATGACTTGGGAGTAGCCTCCATCCAAGGAAAAAAAAAATCAAGCATAAACTCATATTGAGAGTTGGATTTACCAGCTATTGAAGACTGAATTTGCATTGCGTAGACTCAGGGTTGACTTGTCCTATTTATTGATTGGTTGACTCAAAAGCCACAATTTATAGCCTCACAATATCACGGCCATTTATAAAACAAGGCCAGACCTCAGAATGAAACCAATCCAAAAGCAATATTGAGAGTGGAGTTGTGATCCGCTCTAATATAACCAAAACTATTGAAGATTCGTTATTTCAACATTCAGGTTCCAACTTCTTTTTATTACTAGTATTTTATTTCTTTCTTTCAATTCTGTATAAAAGTTAGGGTTAAATATGTCTTTATCCCCTGTAATTTGGGCGAGTTCCGGTTTACCTCTGTAAAATTTTTTTTTAGATTCCAACCCTATAAATGAAATTCTCCACAAAACACCCCTGTAATATAAGATTTTCCACAAGACACCATTGACCCCATCCAGACGCTGACGTGACATGTCACTGTGTAAGTATTTTAATTTTTGTTTAGTACCTAACACGTGTGTAATGGACACTGATGTGATACGCCACTGTGTAATTATTTTTATTTTTTTAAAACCTGACATGTGTGTAATGGTTTAAAAAATTATTTTTAAAAAGATAAAAAATAAAAAAACTGAAAATTAATTTTCAATAATTTTAAAATAAGAAAAAAATTGGATTTTTTTTTCAAAAAATAAAAAAATTCAGAAAAAAATTAATATTTTTTTACCAGAAAAAAATTAAAATATTTTCCAGATTTTTTTTGTTGAGAAAATTTAAAAAACTTCTTTTTTGAAAAAAAAATCTGTTTTAAATTTCGAAACATATATATTTCCAAAAATAATTTGAATTTTTTTTTCGAAATAAAATTTTTGAAATATTTATTTCAAAATTTTCGAAAATTTTTGGAACTTAGGTCTTTAGTTATTTAATTGAAACTTTTAGGACCTGAATAACTTACATTTTTTAAGATCTAAAATCCCTTAAATTGTTACGGTTAAATAACTTAAATGACCTAATTGGTGCAGAAAAAACTTAAATGATCAACTTGTTACAATTGATTAACTTAAAAGACCTAAGTGATACAAAAAATACTTAAAAGACCAATTTATTACGATTAAATAAATTAAAAGACTTATGGTATAATTTATCCTATATCTTATTGGATAACTTCACTAAGTAACTTTATAGGCATGACTTGTTAAATAGAAGCAACAAATATAAGTTATTAAATTGTAAAAATTTAAACATGACTATTTTTTAAAATGCAAGTGTGGAGACTAATCTATAATAAAATAATACTTCCTTCGTTTTATTAATAAGATATATTTAAGTTAATAAAAGTTAACGTATCTAATCCAATTTGTTAGTCAGATATATTTTTGTTGACTTAAATTTATCTTATAAATAAGACCAGATGAAGTAGAATCTGAAATCATTACCTATATTTTGAACTTTAGTAGGTATTCCATCCATCTCAAAATAATTGTCCCTTAAACAATTTTTTTCTATCTCAAAATAATTGTTACTTTAGAATATCAATGCAAATTTTTTTTCCATCATTATACCTTATTTATTGAATTTCATCAAACTTAACTACTCTACTAGCTATCTCTTAAAAAAAAACTACTCTACTAACTACATTAATAAAGGTATTATGGTAAATGATACTAATTTTACTATTAAAATCAATCGAATTAATATTTTTTTAAAAATTGTGCACAAACCTTAAACGACTATTATTTTAAGACAGAGGGAGTACATATCTTGTGATGACGGAGGCAATTTAGCCTCTACACCATTTGTTAAATACTCCTTCCCCTAGTTATAAGCACCCATTGAGAAATTTTTTATCCCAACATATAACCTCTCTTTCAATTTTCTAGATGCATTTATTATTTTTTAAAACATAATCCTAATTAATACTACTAATTTACCTTGAAATATGAAAAAGTCAAATTTGAATACAATTTAGTAATATCCCCACATAAAATGAACATATGTTTTTGGTTACAAAATAAACATTAATTACACTTTCACATTTTCTTAATCTTTGTGAAATTTGCAAAAAGGACTTGTATTAAGGGACGTGGGAGCAGTAGAGTAGAGAACAGCCGATAAACTAACCGATTTTGAATTTATGATATTTTTAGATAATGGAGGGACTGAAGAATGAATTGATTGAAATGCTTGAAGTAGTGGTTCTTCCAGAAATGTCTGGAATCAATGAGCAATACATCTATAAAGTATCACAGAAAATTCGCCAACATAATCCACAAGCTTATACGCCTCAAATTATTTCAATTGGTCCTTTTCGCAATCCACATGACTCAATTAGTGACAACAACATTTTGCATCAAATGGAGAACTCAAACTCAAATATCTCAAGGGATTTCTAACTAGAACATATCTGTGTGTGGCTGATTTTGTTTTAAAACTTCAAGAGTGGGAGAGTAGAATTCGAGGTTGTTATGCAGGGCTTGATAGCTTTAACAACAATGATTTCTAAAAAATCATTATAATTGATGCATGCTTCATAATTGAACTTTTTCTTAGGTATTATTTTAGAAACGAATATTAGAATTTTTTTTTCTGATCCTATTGTCAAAAATATTTTCAAGTCTGACCCCCTTTGAAATTTTTTTTTTAAAATGATCCACTTTCATTTTTGAGATTTTTTTTTTTGTCGTTTTCCTCATTCCCGCCGTTTCAAATGGCGGGAATGAGCCACTGCCAGACACGTGTCAGTCCGTCACAAGCTGACGTGATTGAACGTTTTTTTTTTTAAATTTTTTTTCCGTTCCCGCCATTCCAATTGGCGGGACTAACTTTTTATTTATTTATTTTTCGTTTTTTTGGCACAATATATATATAATTAAATACAATAAATGATAAATAAAAATTAATTAGTTTATTCATAAGAAATAAAAATAAAAACTACTTTCTCCGCGGCAACCAATTACGCCAATGTAAACTATGACCTCCCGTAGCACATAATTTATCTTTTTTATTTCGTACGGGTCGTTGGTCTTGCTCTTCCTCTTCCTCGTGCTCTTCCTGTTCCACATCATCGTCAGGAATTTCAACATCATCATTAGTTTCCATAGTGACTTCATTTTGCACTTGTGAAGCTGAGTTGGTCCAGATTTCATTAACGAAGTCATCGTCATTAAACCCTGCTGCCAGACTTTCTATGGTATTAGTT
>Ga0228710_1003281_pt1 | contig 25811 bp, 22 predicted proteins | sample MedpolnodulmetaG_FD_177995 | JGI IMG/M metagenome (GOLD analysis project Ga0228710, IMG submission 177995) | Root nodule microbial communities from Medicago polymorpha collected in Santa Monica, California, United States - pink nodules | ecosystem: Host-associated > Plants > Roots > Nodule...
CCCCCAACCCACCTGGCCACCCACTCTCTCTGTTATTTCCCTCTCTGTCCTTCCTCCATATTGAAATTCATGGTAATCAGCAGAGGTTTTGCAGCAGAAGTGATGTTGACAGCTCAGTGGGTTGATCGCGGATCATGGAAAATTTGTTCAAATCATGCTACACTACAACACCGCAATAGTCACAATTTGATAATGCTTTGTATTAAACGATGTATTGCGAAACGATAACAATTTGTTCAAATCTCGCTGCATTGTAGCCGCTATTTGACAACACTGACAGCTCACAACACCCATTCATTTAAAGTTAGGATGGAGTCTATATTTGTTTTGATGTCTAATGAGCTTTAGCTAACATCATCAAGATCAAGAAGTAATTTCTTGTAGCTGAAGCTAAACACAACCAGTAGCCAAAATAAAGAATCCTAATTAGAATACTTAATGAAAAATAGTAATCTCACATGTACAAAGAGGATGAGGGAACTACAAGGAAGAAATTTTCTTTGTGAAATACTTGAGATATTAAGAGGAACCTGTTATCTCCTATAAAGCAAAATTTGATAACTAGGCAAATTACAATGTCTGTCTCAAACACTACTCCACTTAATCTAATCTCCAAATCTGTCTGTCTCAGAGTCCTTGCTAGTAACACGTCTATGACGTTCAGTCCTACTTCTTGGAGAAGATGAACCTTTTCTCGAGCCTTGTATATGATGAATTTGCGGATCATATTTTTGTGAAGCAAGGTAATTTAGAGCTGTGACCACATCGGCTATAACCGGCCGCATATTAGGCTGCTCTTGAACACACATAGCAGCAATAGCAAGAGCTTGGTACAAACCCCTCACTGGATATTGACCTTCAAGCAATGGATCTATCATTTCGGAGAATCTTCTTCGGTCTCTGAATAATGGCCTTGCCTGCAGTCAAATATACATGCATACCGTAAGAATTAGCATAAAAAATCAGTTTTTTCAAACAACATAACATTGTGACAATGAAAACCAGACAAACAGTAACAATTTTCTGTGTGTGAAGTGATACTCGGCAACTAGAAAAGGAAAGGCAACGCAAATGCAATAGCAGCCCTATGTATTCTATCTTGACTTTAAACCTTGGCAATTACTTTAAAAAACTTGTTGCAGGGAACGGTATAATCAAAGCCTCCAATTTTCTTATGATCAGACTCTTCAACTAATTTGAGTTTCCTTAAATATTACCAGTGAAAGTTTTGCAAATATACGCACCACAAAGTAATGAGCTAGCTTAAAAAAAAATCTAGCTTAACAACTTTTAGTACTTTTTACAACAAGGAAGAAAATTTAACTAAAAATTTATGACAAGATCAACAACAATCCTAGTGAAGAACAAGTATAAACAACAGATATGATTTCCCGCAACAGAATTAGGTAAAAGATAATAACATACCCATGCAACTAGATTTTGTTCTTTAGCAGGTTTTCTATGATCAATGGCCTTTCTGCCTGTAATGAGCTCCAAAAGAGCAACTCCAAAGCTATAAATGTCAGACTTGAACGTCAATTGACCTGTCATTGCGTAATCTGGAGCACAGTACCCATATGTTCCCATAACTCTTGTCGAAACATGGGTCTTATCACCGATTGGACCTACTTTTGCCAGGCCAAAATCAGACAACTTGGAATGATAATCCTCACCTAACAAAATGTTGGAGCATTTGAGGTCGCGGTATATAACAGGAGGCTTCATTTTATCATGCAAATACTCCAATCCCCTGGCTGCACCAGCAGCTATTTTCATTCTTGTGTTCCAATCCAGTGGTTTTTGTCCGGGCGAAAGATCTGAAAAAATGATGTAGAGGAAAAAGTTCAGCTTAGAAAACAAAGAATACTTCTGCCAATTCATTCCCTGCATGTTTGGATTCACAATGACTTTGTCTTTGGCACAATCACAGTATGTCACTGTGATTTTAGAAAACGTTACATTTTGGAGCTTAAACAAAATCACAATGCCATATCTAAAATCACTGCCAATCAAGACATCGCCAATTCATTCTCTGCGTGTTTGGATTCACAATATCTTTGGCACAATCACGGTATGTCAATGCGATCTTAGCAAAAGTTGCATTTTGGAGTTTAAACAAAATCACAATGCCACATCTAAAATCACTACCAATCAAAACATGCATTCTATTTTATATGAAGGAAATTGAAAAGTTAGGAATTTAGGATAACAATACAGCATACCATGCAAATGGTTCTCCAATGATCCCAATGGCATGTACTCATAAACCAATAGTCTTTGCTCGCCTTCCGCACAAAACCCTAATAACTTGACAAGATTTGGGTGGTCTGCTAAACTTAGTGTTATCACTTCAACAACAAATTCCCTGATTCCTTGAACCCCATTTCGATCAAGTTGCTTTATTGCAACAACCTACATCAACAATAAAAATCCTCAATCTAACAAACCTTAAAATGTGGAAATTAACATAAAACCAATTACAAAGAACATGAATGTGTGGCATTACAATTTTTAACGAACCTGATTAATTTTCTCGAGGTAACCCTTATAAACCTTTCCAAACCCTCCTTCACCAACAAAGCAATCTGCCCTAAAATTCTCAGTCGCAGCTGCAAGCTCAGCAAAAGTAAATGTCTGTGCAACTTTTCCATCCGGTGAAACCCCGTCGTTTAAATTCAAATTCTTCACGTCCAAGGAAAGTTGATCATGTTTAGAATCATCTTCCTTTTTATCTTTCAACTCACTCAAATTCAAATTCAAATTAACTTTGACCTTATCTACAAAACAAACAACACGTGAGAGATAGAAATCAAACAAAATGGCACATAATTTCAATCAATCCAAGAAGACAAAAAATAAAACCGTAAAATCATCAAAATGACAAACCCCACTTTGACTTATTGATCAAATCATTCCAAACATGCAAACAGCCAATAGAATTAGAAAAACCCAGAAAAGGAATATAATCAATAAATAAATAATCAAAATTTTCATCCATATTCAAAACTCATAAGAGACCCACATCAAGAATTTCATTTTTTCCAAAACCCAAATGTAAAGAAACAATCTTTGATCAATCTAAGACAAACCCACATCAAAAAATTCATTTTTTTTGAAAGGGTAAAGATTTTTTCAGGAAAAAATGCATGAGAAAAAATTAATCAATGAAGATCCATTGGTAAAAGAAGAAAAAATATACCAGCTGAACTGGTATTACTGTGGTCCTCACTACGGCTAGAATGATTGCTTTCGATCTTTCCTCGTGATTTGGCTTTGAAACGAAAACAACTCATTTTTTTTTCCTTTGATGTTTGAAACCCTCAGAGAGTCCCAGAAACAGAGACCCCAAAAGAACAAAAACAGTGTCACACAGAAGAGAGAGAGAAAGAGAAAATTGAAATAGAAAGAGAAAGAGAAAGACAGAAGTTCTATGGTGTGTTGTGTTGTGTTGTGACAGTTTTGGTTTCTTGATTGCTTTAATAATAATAATAATATTCTGGGAATGTACAAGGTGTAATATAAATCCTCTAAATGTTTTGAGCTGAACCAATGAGAATAAGCCACGTTGGTTAAGTGAGGGTGTTTTTGTAATTTAGGTGAAAAGTGATTATTGGTTAGGACGTGTTTGGGTTGTTTGGTTTTTACTGAAAACGAAAAGTGATTATTACAACTTCTTTCTACTCGGTAAAAAACAAATACTGATATGGTGACGTGGCGAGTTGGTGGTGCTAATCAGAGCTGTTTCGCAAAACAGATCTTTGTCTTTGGAACCATGCATTGGTGACACACCAATCAAAACCACGCGTCCTCTTCACCGTTAGTTAGATTTTGAAAAACGTTAAGAAAAATATAATTAAATAAACAAATGTGCAAAATGGGAATGTCAACGTCTAGAAGAAAGGAAATGAAACACTATTTGGTAAACAACCAATTTTATATTCCTGAGTTATTTTTCTGTGGTATTTCATTCGCCTTAAAACAATAGTCGTTTAAAGTTTTAAAAAAAATGAATAATTATGATAATTTTATGGGAATTTCTACATTACGTCCGTAAATTAAGGTGTATTAGTACTCTTGTTTTAAAAATTTATAAATTAACTATCTTTTTTATGAAATAAAGAGTTATTTGTTGATATTTATATTTTAGAAAATATCATTTCATAAGAAAAAATATCATTTCTATGTTTATAAAAATCATACTAATTTTTTTTTACATTTAATTGTAAAAAATAATCAAAATTTCCTATTATAAGTAATAAAAATTTAGAAAAATTAAAATTTATTTCGCCAATGTTTTTGGCAAATAAGATTTAGTTATTATAATTATAGGTGATAGAAAATAAAAATAATTCTTCAAAAAATAACTCATTTAACTATTAACTCAAAAATTTGGTGTACCAATACACATAAATTTTTGGATGTACCATAGAATTTGCTAATTTTAATGGTAAAATTAATAATATTTATCATTATTCTTTTATTAATTGTAGTTAGTGTAATGATCAAGTTGGATAAAAATAAATAAATAAATAAGAGTATAATAGTGAGAGAAAAAAATGGTAAAGAGACAATTATTTTGAGACGGGTGAAGTACTAACTAATGTCTTGATGGACTGGTTAAAGAAAAAAAAAAGTTTTACATCACAAATAATATTTTTTATACTTTTAAATGTTTGATAAGTTCAAAAATGTTTAATTACACAAGGACGTTAGTTAACATTTTACTTATTTTTTTAATTGTTGTTTTTTGATTTTGAAATAAAATTGTTTCTATTTAAAGTTTGATTTTATCTGTCTTACAATCACAACTCATGTAGTTGTCACAACAATATTATGCAGACGTCGAAATTCGAACCTCAGAAACCTCAATTCTCTTAGTAATCGGACTTTAAACAAATTTTATCTTTCAATGGAATTCCAAATCACTTAGGCCTCTTTCTCTTAGTAATCACACTTTAAACAAATTTTACTTAAAAAAGTACCATTAAAAAGTACCGATATTCAACCAAACTCTAAGACCATCTCAAATGGAAGGGTCTTGAACATTTATGACCTGATACCTATTAGGTACCCTCATTTTGGAGAAACTTTATTTGGGTCTTATAAGACCCGAGGTCTCACTGAAAACCCCCAATCTTAAGCAGGATTCACACTCTTTTAATATTAAAAAATTAAAATATAATGATATAAAATTATTTTAAAATGTAATGATATAAAGTTATTGATAGTTGATTATTAGGTACTTCTATTAAAAAATTATAAATAAGTGATGTATAAACGTGTGATCCGTTTAAGAACCCAAAAATAGGATAAAAATTAGTGTAAAATGTTCCGTTGAAAAGATTGAAAACTTATTAAACACTACTATTAAAAATGATATGTACACGTGTAACCTATATAAATACTAAAACAATGAATGTATTCATTGTGAATGCTCTAAAGCATCTAAAAATCTACTTTAAAATAATGATTTCGTTTATATGGACAGATTTATCTATATCTATATTCCTAAAAAAATGAAAGAAATAGATTAGTTTAGATAGAGACAAAAACGATGACGTATTATACGGGACCCGTTATTACACACGCGGTTCTTTGTATTGTGATTGGCTTGTTTGAACGGTGATCTACGCGTTCCAGGTTGGAGATCGTAACAGTGATGACCAATATGAAAAGGAACGTTACGGGTGAGCTTGCAACACTGTATCATTACTCCAATTTTTTTGTTAATTTAGCGCGTGCGTTTTTGGAGAGTGTGATTAGAAAATTATTAAATGGTTAGGTGAAAATTTGGGGAGTTAGATATCGTGAATTCGTGTCAGCACTGTTTGCCATTTTTGACTGGGAAACGTAATTCATAAATGCAAATTTACTATGGATATTGACTTTTTCCCATCTTCAAAAATCAAAACGGTACTATACTGTTTTTTCTTTTCCTTTCTACTAACCAATAATGAACTGTAATCTCGAATATAAACAACAACAACAAAATTACTTCTTTCCTGTTTTGTTATAATGTAAATTACACTATCATTTTCTTAGATAAACTTGAATTATAATTCCTTTCCATACGTAGGAAAAAAATTATGTTTTATTCTTTTTTTTATTTTTACAAATGCTTTATTATGAATGATAGGCTTGAATTACATTTCCTTTGAATTAAATATGTATTACACTTAGACCATAAATATGTATTACACTTAACATATTTTACCGTTATCTCACAGCGGTTGATGCACCTCCCGATCGGGACTTGTCTGTTGATGTGTGGCAAAAACAAATTCCGCTAAAGGTCTCATTGTTTGCTTGGAGACTTTTTCGCAATAGGCTTCCAACTAAAGACAATCTAGTTAGGGTCGCAGTGCAGTGGAGACTGCGGATCACCTTCTATTCAGCTGTGACATCTTTAGCAGCGTGTGGTCTGCGATCTTGCAGTGGCTGCATATATCTTTTGTTGCTCCAACAGGAAGTAAGTATCATTTTCTTCCGTTCGGACAAATGGTTAGTCTTCTGCATTCTTCATACATGTTCTTTCAGATAATCTGGATGGCTTGTGTCTGGATTATTTGGAAGGAAATGAACAATCACATTTTTCATCAGAAGGTTGCAGCTACTCAAACTTTATCAGAACATGTTTAATTGTTATCTTTCCATTGGTTAAGGGCAAATATACTTACTTTTGTCTTTAGCTACCATGAATGGTGGGGACATCCTTTATCTTGTATGGGTGTTGGGTTCTAACTTTGATGTTTCTTTTGTTTCATTACTTCGATCCTTGTTTTTTCAACACATGTGACTAGACATTGTATTATTTTGTGATGATTCTTTTTTACGCATCTTATACGAGATGAATCATCAGTGGTAATATAAATCTCATTTTGGCTTGTTAAAAAAAACATATTTTAATCAAAAAGTTGATCTTCTCACATCTTCTCCCATTTTTACTTGTAATTACTTTTCTAATACACATATAACTTACACAATGTTAACAATTTGTGATACTATTCTATCTCTTGAGAGAAGTTTTCTAAAATTGAAATTATGAAAGTTTTTTCTATCAGACATACAGTTTTTATTGTATTTATTTTTTTTCCTTTTTATTTCTATCAAAAACAATTGTTAAATAATGTCGTTTACCTTTTTTTTTTAGGGAAAATAATGTCGATTACTTTATCATTGAACTTGCAAACAAAAAATAAAAGGAGAATATACTATAAAACAGTACGATTTGAACATTATTTTAGTTTGAAGTGACATCCAAAATCTCTAAAACGACTATTTGAACAAGAGTCACTAAGTACATCTTCAAATGACAGATTAACAAGGAGGAGACAAAAAATAATATAGGAATGTTATTTAATAACGCACGCTTGTCATTTAATTGAAAGTCAATAAACCATTCCAAAACAAAAGTCAATAAAATTGAGTAAAATAATTTGGGGTGGGGAGAATGAGACACTAGGAAGAGGGTGACGGTGGTTGATTTTGATATGTGAACCATGTGATCCACGTTAAGACATATCAAGTGACTTAAGAACCTTCCTTAAAAAAAATGACATAAGAACCCATAATAACTAACGTTAAGGCATATCTTCCAAATTTGGATTGATATTGATGAGTATATTTGTAAATAAAACAAGGAGTGAATATCCAATTTGTCCCCCAAAATTTTAGGGCATGACATGTACCTTTCAAAATTTGCAAGAGGCAAATAAACCTCTTAATTTTTATTTTTTTTTAAAAATAAAAATGGAATATATTAAAAACACAAGAGATTTCTCAAGCACAAGGTGTGCTAGAGAAAGCTCAAGTATACAATTACAATGCCAAAGATAAAGATGAAGCTTAGATTAGCCAATGCCCAAACAAACAAAAGGGCTTGACCACCACATATGAAAATTTGACCCCATAGAAATATTAAACGATTTCATCCACCAAAAGGAACGTAATTTGACTTTCTCTACCAATTGATTATTGATGAATGGTGCTCTCTGTATTTCTGAAGACCCGACCATTTCTTTCATTCCACACAATCCACACATAACATAGCCAAATAAGTTGCAAAAAGGCACGTCGGGTACGCATACCACCTGCTGAGTAAATAAACTGATAGAAATGCTCTGACACTCAAGAGGGCCCGACTGAAGCTATACCCAACCAGGACCGAATATGTCCCCAAATTGCTGCAAAGGTTGGACATGAAATAAACAAATGTTGAACTATCTCAACCTCGCCGCATCCCGCCACACAATGTTGATTGCCGTGAGGAATGATGCCACGAGCGAACAAATTGTCCTATGTCGGCAATCTATTCCGGAGGAGGCGTCACGCAAGAACGGAGACCTTCAAAGGAACCTGTTTGTGCCAAATTAAATCTGAAACTGCATCTGTTGTCTGAACTGGTTGACTGGTGAGCAAATGGTAAACACTACTAACTGTATAACCATTCGACGGATCAAGCCGCCACACCCAATGATATGTAGAAGTTCGCTGCAAAGAAATGTTAGAAAGTAACATCCTACACACCCCTAACAACTCTTCCTCCCAGGTCCATAACCGCCGACACCACTGCCAAGCCTCCCCACCTTCCTCACACCCTAGCAAAAACATGTCAGTCACCGTAATGGACTAATTTACTGCTAAGTCATAAAGACAGCTAAACTGCACACAAAGAGACGCATCACCCATCCACAGATCCACCCAGAACAACGTGTTTGCCCCGTTACCAACCTTGCACACCACATTCTCCTTGAACCAACCATCACCTATATCTACTATCCTATCACAAATACTCGCCACCTCCCTCCACCACGAAGAAACACTCCGGCCTCCAACCTTCCGTCCTCCTCACCATAACAAGCTACCAGCACCCTATACCACAAACTACCTTTATCGACTAGTAACCTCCAACACCATTTTCCTAACAGGGCAATATTAAACTCCCTCATCCTCCTCACCCCCAAACCTCCAGACTCCTTACTAACACATATTTTATTCCAAGCAACCCATGAAATTAAACCTCTTAATTTGTTGGAAGTTGGGCAATCCAACTCTGCTATTATTTGCTTCGTTAATGAGGATGACGCGGACGTTAACTTCTTACATGGTCACGTCAATCGCCACCTCTTATCAAACTTAATGCCACATCACATTTGTCTATTTTGATATATTTTTTTGTTGCAATAGTAACATCATCTTCAATGGTATTTTCTTCTCTTCATCGTAACAATCTGTCGGCCAACCTTATGCATGGTGGAATTCGTTCTGCAAATCACAACACAATGAACGAACCAAGTTAAGCTCTTCCTTCATGGGTGAATCCATGTTTTTGAATTTTACTTACATAAAAACGGGACATATCCCGTGCAAAAAAAACACTCCACTTTAGAGGTCATTGTATAATATAATCTACTATTCTAAATTCTCAAGCACGCCGTCATATACCTATATCGTTTTGGTGACTTTTAAGGTGAAAAATCATATAAGTCTCGATGGAACATAAAAGACACGCATCAAATTTAATCAATGGTCAAGATTATTTTATTTTTTTAAAATAAAAATGAGTATATAACAATTTCACACACAATTTTGTTCCTATCTCTTCTATGCATGAGAATGTGTCTTCTAATGATATTTTAATGGTGAAATTTCGGAAGTTACAAAAAAATTCTAACTAGTTCTGCCGAATTAAAAAAGAAACGCAAAGGATAAAGATGTATAAGTTAGAGTATCTCCTATGATCAATGACTTCGTATATGTGATACTGGTTCGTATAATCGTATTCATTTTGGTGAATAAATATGTAAACGAGGATTTCTTTGATTTTTCAAATACTACAGCCATATCTCTCTCTATTCATCCATGCATACATAGCACCAACATTTGAAATCCACAAAGAATATCCATATAAGAATCCTCGTTCAACGGTACTGGTCCATGAAAATTACAACAATCCAATACTTATATGTGTATTCATCATCCTGTACTTTTTTTTTTAATTTTATTTTCTGAAAAAAAAATTAACCTAGAGAAAAAATTGAATGTTGTCAAATTCACCATTGAAACATCATTTGGAGAGCACAATTGTGCGAGAGGATCGTGCATATGTTTTTGTTTTTATTTATAAAAAAAAAATATATGGATCATTGACTAAATCTAACCATGTATATATTTTTTGTTCTACATACGATTAATTTAATTGAGTGAATTCACCATTTCCTCACCATGAAGATACAATTTTCTTCATAAGAGAAATATAAAGTTTATTTTGCGATCAAAGTGAATGAGTTAAAGAGTGAATCAAGCCATAAAGAATTTGGAAGGATCTATCCCTACCTACAAGATAACACTTATACTAACATTTTGTGGTAAACAAAAACCCTTCATAAAACCCATAATTATAAGTTTGATAATAATGACTACATATCCTTCAAAAAAATAATGACTACATAGTCAACCTTAGCTTTTCTCTTTGTATTTGCAAGGTACTCCATATCCGATTTTTCGAAGTTTACTTGGAATAGTAAGTAACTTCTGCTTGTATTGTACCGTATCCCCAGATCTATGAAAATAAAAGTTTATCACTTTTTCTTTAAAGGGTTTGACTTTTATTTTATTTTTAGTTAGAGGATTTAAGATACTGCAATGATTAATATAAACATATATAGGGGTCATACTACTAAGGTACCTACAAACTAGAAGGAAGTTTGTGTTGAAGCTTAGGATCGGCACTGAGCATAAAGTAGGTGATATTGTAGCATGTTGTTGTCTTCAAGTAGGTGAGTACGTCTTAATAACTTTCCCACTATGCATGCTTCTACGAAACTTGGTGCCCACCGCACGCAGCTTTGATTATTTCCAATCCAAAAAGCCATAAACAAATCTAGATAGATGTTGCCTACCATCCAGCACTAGCAAAAAACGCCAAAACTCAATTAAGTGTTTTAAGTAACAACTATTATATTTGGACATTACACTCATTCAACACACAATATTATACTCAAGACTAGAGGCGTTCAAAACCGAACCAACCTTATAGAAAAACCGTAAACCGAACCAATCTAAACTGAAACTGTAAAAAATCGTATTTGGTTCGGATGTATTTGAATTATTTTCTTACTCAACCGCATTGTTTAGTTTGGTTTGCGGTTTTTATTTTACCAACCGAATCAAACCAACCTTTATATATATGCTATGAGAGTTCTCGAAAGGCTTAGCATCCGTTTGTTTTATTTGAAAACGAGCATCTATTCCCCCCAAATGAATGAGATTAAGAGATAATTGACCGAAGATATATTAAAAAAAAGGTTATGCTAACAAGTGTCTTTAGGACATTTGTTAAGATGACCAAAATAAAAATAGTCGATGAGTTTATTTTTGATGAGTTTAATGAAACAAAAGTTAATTTTTTAAGTTTCAATGTAATAAATGTACAATTTCTAAGATAAATTTTTTTCCATAGATTTCTTATCAAGTACCCTTAGGACACTTGTTAGCAAATATATAATGGACGTCAATTTTATTATATTAGTATTAGATAACCAAAATGACATTTGTACTAAAAAAACCAAAATGACATAAAAAAATGATAGAAAACTATATCATTATCTGAAATTAATTTAAAGACCAAATAAAAAATAATATTTTGTCATTTGTTTTTGCTAATAAAAGTTTAGGGTGAAGAAATGATGTCCATGAAAGATTGAAACAAATGTATTTTCCCTCTATGTAGAAACACTAGCTTTTCTTGTAAGAAATTAAAAATATTAGCGTTTCATAAAATTCTCAAGAATCTTTGTCAAAGACAAAAAATTCTCAAGCATCTGAAAAAAAAATAAAAAATCTCAAGCATAAAAGGTGTGACACAGGTTCTTCTCGCCGTTTCAACTTAAAAACCCTAGAGAAACACAATGTCTTCTTCTCTCGAGCGAAGAAACCCAAATTTGAGAGCACAACAAACCCTAATTGGGTTGAACTTCCAAATGATATAACATCAAACATACTTCAAAGGCTTAGTACCGTCGACATTCTAACAAAAACACGTAATGTGTGTCCTTATTGGTGGAACATTTGCAAAGATCCTTTCATGAGGCGCGAGATTAACATGGGAACATTTCTTTCTTATTATGAATTATCTGATCATGGGACTCACAATGTTCTTGATCGATCATTATTTGATCTTGGTACTCATAATCTTGATTGTTTGGTTAACCTTTGTCAATATGCCGTTGATCTAAGTTCTGGCCATTTAGAAAAATAGAAAAAAATGATATTTATTGTTGTTTTGCCACGGATGATCTTCTAAAATGCATTGCTGATAGGTAATACCAATTTTATTTTCATATTCTCTCCTTTTAGTGTTATATATATACTTTGTTATTATCAATAATCAATAGGTAAATATTTCTTTATTGGCATAGGGGATTATGGGAAGCTTCTTCATCAATGGAATGGAAACCCTACGTTTGTTTCTTTGCAAGTTTTAATATTTATTTCTCTGCCACAATCTTAAATTGGCCACCATGTTTACAAGTTACAACCGCTTGTTTCATGGTATTTCGTGTTGCTTAATGTTGATTTATTTTTTAGTTTAGTTATTGATTGGTACTTTGATATGCATTTGGGAATGCTGTGCAGTTGGGTCCATTCATTTGTTTTCTTTGGTTGTCATTATCTTGGCCACAATCTCTTCTATGAATGATGTAGATCCTATGTATTGTAGCATAAGGCATTGTTTGGAGGGAAGGGGGAGGAGGACTTTTGGGGTTACAATATACGGGGAAAAATTGAGAAATCTTTCGCATAGTTTTTTTTCCAAAGAATTATAAATTAATGTTTATGATTGATATATTTTTAATTTGAAGAATAGTATCACAATATATATTAAATTTGAAGAATTCATATAAACTCTCATCCAATACAGTATTTGAGTTCTCCCAAATTATGAGGATTTTGTACTACAAAGAAAAATGAACCCCAAGTCATCCCCTCTCAAAGTCTTATATTTCTTCCATTTGCTCCTTCCTTTTTTCTAGAGGCCTCCCCTCCTTTCCACTTCAAACTCGTAAACAAAGCCTAACGACTCACGACCTAGACCTTAATAAAATATTGGGAGTCCTTTTATTGTTGTTTTATTCTTCATAATTACGGTCTTCGAGTTGTATGGGTTGAGTACCCTTTGTACTCTTATTTCTAATTGAAACTCTTCTTTCAAAACAAAAACAAACTTGGCCAGGCAAAACAATTCAACAATCGTTTTGCACATGTTTGAAATGTAGAATTGGGTGTGTTTGTATTTTATGAATGTATCAATGTTAGTATTTTTCTGTATTTGGAGCATGTATTTTATGAATGTATCATATTTATAAAGTTCTCCTTTCATCCTATAAATTTTATAGGGCAAGTAACTTAAGGTGCTTACGACTTGATTCATGTGGTAGAATATCAAATGAAGGATGGTGCGAAGTTGCAAAGAAGTTTTCCCGGTTAGAGGAGATTTACATATGCTTAGAATCTAATATATCTCTTGAAGATGTTGGCCGAAGTTGTCCTTTGTTGAAATCACTTACATTCTATGGGATGTCGGATGGAGGACGCAGCACGTGTGATGATGAGGCATTTAGTATTGCAGAAACAATGCCCGGGCTACTCCATCTTGTTCTTCATGGAGACCCTCTCAGCGATGTTGGGTTGCTTGCTATTCTTGATGGATGCCCCGGTCTTGCGTCTCTTGACATTTTAGGATGTTATAATTTGGATTTCGATGGAAGCTTGTGGAAAAGGTTGCATACTCAGATTAAAGATTTACATATTAGGGAGAAAATTATTCATGAACCTTTCGATTTGAATCGTGATCTCGAGGATGGAGATTTGTTGGCTTATCATGGAGTTTATAAGTTTCGTGATCTCAAGGATGAGGAATTTAATGCCTTTATTAGGAAGTTTTAAGTCTTAAAATAATGAGTAAGTTCTTGTTATTATTATTGCTATTATCATCGTCATTTTTTGGTATGGCTGGAAATTTGAAATGTTACTATCCTTGAAGAAACTTGAAAGTGCCTGTTGTTTTAAAGGATTTTTTGGAAGACATTGGACAGCATGTATGCAGGCATGTTTGGCTTGCCTTTTTTTTGGTCAATGGTTTATTGACATGTTTTATTAATCTTGTAGTTTCTTTTTCTTCTTCATTTACTGAATGATTCTGAAAGTGGTGTTTTATTTTACCAAAGTTTCCAAATGAAACCAAGTATATTTTGCTTACTATAGTAATGTGTTTAGTCTATATTTTCCTCGACAAATCAAAACCAATTTACCAGTTAGAAAAGTGTGCTGGAAGTAAGGAAAATTATTGAATGTTCTAGATAATTTCATCAAGTTCTTGCATGGAATCTCAGGTTTCCATTGACTCATTTTAAGTAGGAAAGTGCAGATATGTATATGATTTGCCAATTGGAAATATTCTGTGTTTTTTACAGCAAAGATTAACATTCATAAATTTGAGGAAAGGTCATGGAGGAATGGAATTATGGACATTTCTCACCCAACCCAACATCTAGAGATACGAGCCAAACCATGAGTTGTTGTATTCTTACATATACTGAAATGAACTATATTAACATTGTTGTTACAATAGGCCAGAAATTTATATTAACCCGCAGTTTCTTTTAATGTTAATATTTTAGGAAAAAATTTGCTCTTATTTGTGTCTTGGTTTTCAAATGTTAAGATAGCATTCATTATTTGTGTCTTGGTTTCCAAATCTTAGCAAGAAGCTTATGGTAGCTATGGTGTATAGGTCTATTTCAGCATGTCATGTCTCCTTTGAAAACTGGGAAAAATTGTATGTTGCTGGTGACTTGTGCAAGTTTCGGAGTATCTTGTACTATTGAGTTCTGTCATTTTAGAGGTTGAAAAAATGCATTGATCAAACAAATCCCACAATCAATTCCAATTCACAGTCTGAATTGTTGGTATTACCATTTTGATTTTGATCGTGGGTACGTAATACATTATACATATATAAGTAGGAGTTGATTGCCAAAATAGTTCACACACAAAAAAGTTCCAAAGTATAGAATGCAGAAATATTTTACATTTTGTTCTCGTGAGTTTAGTTCAGTTGGTAAAGGCAATGCATAACCACCAAAAAAAAAAATACATTTCATAAATAAATTGTTTTTATATTTCAGAAATATAGGGAGCGTAAAATGTTTTTACACGGTAAACAAATTGCAATCATGAATTATTATTTTTTAGTCAAAAAGAAGAATATATTAAATAAAAAGAACTACTCAAGATTGGGGGACATTAGACTTGACCCAGGAATACAAGAATACAACGTTATAATCAAACCTAGAAATCAGCCTTGATATATCCTAACAAAAAAATTCACTAATCATGGGCGCAACCAAGCGAACCTGCATACAGGCGCGAAACTGGATTACAAAAAATGTGAAAAGTGAACATCTGCAGAGAACAATTAAGGTTTACATTCGGCGAAAGGATCGACCACCAACACGGTATCAAATCCAAGTGCCGAACAAAGCAAACTCTTTCGAGCATGAAATACCAATGTGTGGGCAGACATGACGACTTGAAACCTGCAGATCTCAACAAATTTGAAAACATCAGAGAATTGAAGAAGTGAGGCCACCAAACATAATTCAAACAGACGCGTTAGAACTCAGGTCGAAGGATGAGTCCAATACGATAGTAACCAGAACCTTTCAGGTTTTTGAGTCACAAACACGCAGCCACTGCAAAGTGAGAACAAGCCTAAATAAACCGTAGGCAGAGCAAAACCAAAAACAAACGATCGGAGACACCGACAACCAAAAACACAAAACGCAACCTCTAGCAAAACACACGACCGACAACAGAGCGGCAAACCAAAAAAAGCTAGCGCGAACATGAACCATTGCCACCGTGAGACATGACTCAGATCCGGTTCATATACCCATGTACACCAAGATGTGACTGGTCTTCATGCAACCAAACTTTATGAATCACCAAGCATGGCAGCGACGAGAACACGACAACGTGGGAGGAAGCTCCGAACCAAAACAGAACAAACAAAAACGACAACGTCAACATATCAGAGATGGTGATGTGGAGGTTAGAGATCTCGTCACACCACCACATTAAGAATCTACAACGTGTTGTAATTAATATGTGTCTTTGAAAGTAGTTATTATAATTAAAATTCAACAATTTTATTTATAGAAAAATTGAATAATTTTTAACATTTGATCATGTGGTTTCTTATCACTTAAGACCATAGTTTTGAAACTCGGACCGGCCGGTTGAACCGGTGATAAGTCCGGTTCGAGTTGAGCAATGGATCGGCCATGTAATAGAGCCGGTGAGAACCGGAACGATTCAACAAAAACCGGTAAAAACCGGTGACTCGGCCGATTTGATGAACCGGGTCGGTTCAACACATAACCACTACATATTGTTTTAAAAATCAGAAAAAAAAACCAGGGAGAGAAGAGAGAACAGAACACGATAACGAGCCTCCTCTTTCAAACAGTCATGGTGAAAACTAAAGGCATAGTTCTAGTTCATGGAAAGAAAATTTAGAGAGGAGGTATAATTATATAGTATATAGACCAGATCTTGGTTACAGATAATAAAAAAAAGAAATGAGAGAAAGATCAAATGTGAGAGAGGTTGGCGGCTACTAAAATGAGAGAGTGAAAGGGAGGCGCTGCTAACTTCATTTTGGAAAAATAGTGTAATTAGGGTTTTCATTATTTGGTGGGGTTTTGTTATTTTGACTAAGTGGGCCTTTAGGTTGATTTTCTTTCAATGTTTCCTTGCATTTAAAAATATTTTATACACCTCTCGTAATAAATAATAATAGTTCATACACTTGTTTTTTTTAGAAAAATATTTCATACACTTAAATTTATTTTTAATATAGAATATGAAAAAATGTTAATAATAGTGTTTTATAAAAATATTGCTTTTCCTTAATACACGTACAATTTTATGGACCGAGCCATCCGGCTTAATCTACTTTAATACATGTATAATTTTTTTTTATAGAGACCGAGTCATACTACCGAGTTATCCGATTTAATACGGTTCAACCAATGACCCAGTGGTTCAACCAATGACTCAGTGACCCAATAGTATTGCCGAGTCGATGACCAGTCTGAGTTTTAAAACTATGCTTAAGACTTCTAAATTAAGCATCAGATTCCTCATCCTCGAACTCGAGATCAACAATTTCATAATAAGTCATACTTCATCCGTCCCTATATATAAGCACATTCTTTTATTAGAGGCAAATAGTGCTTATATATAGGGACGGAGGAAGTATTTTTTTTTGTTGTCATAATAAGTCATAATTAATTGTTAGTGTAAAATAATAATGATATTGACCGTATATTTTAATTAAATCCTTTCATAAATTATTCAAAATATTTTAATTAAATTCTTTCATAAATTATTCAGAGATTAAGAGAGATATAAACCATCTTTTATTTTATTTAATTTTTAATAAAAGAGGTTAGGCTCCAAACAAGAAACTAAAAACCTCTAAGAAACACAATCCAAACATTAAATAGATTTTTGAATAAAGAAAAGATGAAAACATAAGCAAGAAACCTGGAGAAATCTGGAAACAGAGTAACGAAAATGTTACGATCACTGACTCACAAACCCTCCTCTTCACTCTTCAACTTCACCTCACTCCGTACCAGAATTCTAAACACGCATACACATGCATTCTCCTCCACCGTATCACCGCCGTCAAAAGCAATCATATACGAATCACACGGCCAACCCGACGCGGTGACAAAGCTAGTCGACATTCCTGCCACGGAAGTTAAAGAGAATGATGTGTGCGTCAAGATGCTTTCAGCTCCGATAAATCCTTCAGACATTAACAGGATACAAGGTGTTTATCCTGTCAGGCCGGAACCACCTGCAGTTGGTGGTTACGAAGGTGTTGGAGAGGTTCACTCCGTTGGCTCCGCCGTAACTTGTTTCTCTCCTGGTGATTGGGTTATTCCTTCTCCGCCTTCTTTCGGTACCCCCCTCAATTTCTCTCATTTTAATTATTTGTTACTATTATGACATGTTTATATCAATAATCTCTCCATGCTAGCTTATGAAAACAGCTTATAGATTATACAAAAATAATTTGACTTTATATTATCTTGTGTAATAGAAATAGCTTATTCATAATATTCATAACAGTTTTTCAAAGTTCAAACACGTCCCCAACATTACCAACTTAATGTCGTTATAGTTCCTGCAAATATTACCAGAGGGACGAATTTGATTAGTATTTTGTAGTTCCATACATCATTTTAGAGTATTGATAATATGGGAGATTAAGTTGATATGGTCGTCCAATTTTAAGAAGTTAAATTAGATGTTTACTATGCTCTATAGTTTGAGACACCAAATTAGTGTTTCACTTGTTATTATTTATTATATTTGAAAATTTTGTTATTTATTTATTCAGGGACGTGGCAGACATACATTGTGAAGGATCAGAATGTGTGGCACAAAGTAAACAAGGGTGTGCCTATGGAGTATGCTGCTACAATTACTGTTAATCCTCTCACTGCTCTTCTAATGCTTGAAGACTGCGTTACTTTGAACTCAGGCACTGCCCCTTTAGCTTCAATACTTGTTTTTTTTAGTTGATTCATGAGTGGATTTGTTTATGCTTATGTTATGTATTCATGTTTTCAACAGGAGATGCTATTGTACAAAATGGAGCAACCAGCATGGTTGGTCAGTGTGTCATTCAGCTTGCAAAATCTCGTGGCATTCACAATATTAATATTATACGGGACAGGTGATCATTTTAGGGTTCTTTGCGTGCTATTGTTCAAAATAGGGTAACCAACATGGTTGTGTCTGAATGTTTTTTAAACCATGCTCTTGTTCCCATTTTCTATCTCTTTGAACAGAAGATTTTTTGTGAAAAAACTTATTTTTTAGATTGCTAATCCTTTTGCTTCTATAGGCCTGGGGTTGATGAAGTAAAAGAAAGACTTAAGGATTTGGGTGCTGATGAAGTTTTCACCGAGAGTGAATTGGAAGTGAAGAATGTCAAGAGTCTCCTGGTATGCCTTGGATTTATTGTTCTTGTTAGTTGTTATGATTTATGCTATGAGATGGATGTTGAATTTTCAGATAAATGTTTGTTATCATCATTTGTTAAGCATTTGGGAAGTGAAATGTATGTTGTTCTATCTTTATTGTTTGAAGTTTTGTACTTGTCTTCCTGAGATACCATCAAAGCTGACAAACAAAAACATCATTTTAACTTTTAAGGGTTATCTTATCTGATATCCTAAAATTGAATGATTATTTGACATCAAATTGACATGGTAGGGTGGTATACCTGAACCTGCACTGGGATTTAACTGTGTTGGTGGCAATTCTGCTTCTCTGGTTCTCAAATTTTTAAGGTATGACATGGGATATTCGGTTTTAATGATGGAAACTTTCTCTTTTGTAACTAAATACCATTATCATGAAGTTTTAGACATGTTTGTGCCTTGCAGACGGGGAGGAACAATGGTGACGTATGGTGGAATGTCTAAAAAACCTGTCACTGTATCAACTTCGTCCTTCATATTTAAGGTCAGACTGTAACTTGCAATCATTTCCTTCTACTCATACTCATAATTGATATCTTCAATTTACTGTGAAACAGCGTTTTTTAATTAAAGTCTTGATTTATATTTTTTTTTTTGACGTCAACATCTTGATTTATCTTGGTCAGCAATGATTGATTCAAATCATGGATATTTTCAATCACTGGTACATAAAGTCGAATCAAGTTACAATTGCCAGTAGATTGTGGAAGATTTTGCACCTTCAACTGATATAAATGACCTTGCTTGAGTTGGATCTTGGAAGTAATTTAGATTAAGGAGGTTTCAAGTTATTAAGTTGTTAAGATAACTGATCGCAACACCCTGAAAATTGTTCGATTTTATGTGTAAGTGCTGAAGTTGGGTAAAACTAGATGATATTAATACTTGGCTGTTAAGCCTGGGTTTTGTGAAAGATTAGCGGAGAGCAACTTTGTGCTAGGGAAGAAGCTTAAGCTCAACAAGTACTTGTGACTTGTTAGTTCAAAAGCAAACCTTCTAATAGGTCTGTACTTGTGAATTCACAAACCTTCTCATAGGTCCATACCCCGCATGATCATATTTTTAGCAGGGCATAGAAGTCATGCTTGTCAACACTGCTATCCGTCCCTTTGTAGTGGTATGGTGTTTTTTTTAATATGCATGTGAGCCTCACTGTCTGTGGTGGCATGGTGTTGCTTGTTGAAGAACTAGTGAAGTATAGATATCAAGATCCCTGAATATTTGAATGTTTTGTTGAAAAACTGAAAATGGGTTTTACATTTAGCCTGCAAATTTTCACTTGCCTGCTCGAATAACTAGTAGCATTTTCTGGACTCAATCCCATCAATGGAGGCCATGCTTCTCAACTACCGTGAAATGCAGAAATCTTAGGTGGGAAAGCCTCTGGGCAGGGGCTTGTGAAAATTATGAAATGGTTGTATGAGCCTATGAGGCGTGTAACTTTCGACTCTATGTTGCTTTACCAGCCTGTCTTCGCAGTGGATAAAGTTCAGTGCAGCTGGTTTGTGCTGAGGAACAAAACCTGGCTTTTTTTATTTTTTTATTAGGCAGCGGATTTAGGGTATCCTCGCAGTTGGTAGCTGTAGAACTAATCCTTCGAGGATGTAGAGTATCAGTCCTGGACTCAAACCTTAAGACATATGGTTAAAGAGTCCAAGCTACTAGCCACTCGAGCCACACCTTGTTAGCCCAAGCCGAAACTGGGCACTTTGGGACGTCCAAAAACAAATATCACGACTTATTTGTGGCATAACCTTTCAATGACACGTTCTTGTACTTTTTAATAGAAATAGCATTGCTCTGGTTTATTAAATGTAACCATGGTTTCAAATCACATATTTGCAGGAACTTTCCTTGAGGGGTTTCTGGTTGCAGAATTGGTTGAGCCAAGATAAAGCTGAAGAGGGCAGAAGAATGATAGACAGGCTTTTGGGTCTTGTACAAGATGGAAAGTTAAAATACAAGTATGTCTTATACCTATCATAGGATAAGAAAAATATGGAGGGGTTTATATTCACTCTGAACGATCAATTGCTCATAAATTTTAAAATTTATTATGATGTCCTTACCCTATTTCTCTCAACCAGTTGAAACATTAACTGGTCGCCCTTTTTTGCAGGATGGAATTGACTCCCTTTAATGATTTCAACATAGCATTGGATAAAGCTTTAGGAAAACTTGGGAGCCAACCAAAGCAAGTGATCAAATTCTGATTTGAAACGTGGGATTGGATTTAAGGCTTGCGACTGATATTTACTTTATGCGAGAAAGGAGTTCTGCATTTTGTCTGGCTTTTCTATCTCACTGTTAAGTACACACCTTGTAGGAATCCCATGTGTAATGTATAAGAATACTGAAACATAGCTATAACTTTTCCAAAATTTGCTCCAAGTAATTACAAATATAATTTTTGCTATAACTTTTCTAAAAATTACTCGAAGTAATTCACAGCAATCTCAGTCAAAGTATGTGATAGAAACTGGTATTTGCAGCGATATAAAATTAACAGAAACAATTTATTTATGAGTTCTTTTACGTACAGCTTAAGAAAAGAGAATGAGTTCTTTTACATACAGCCTAAGAAAAGAGACAGTATGTTGTTACAAGGCAATTGATATCCAAAAAAACTGGTTCTCTCTTTCAACAATTACAGTGGCATTGTTAGACCTCTTTTTTATATAATAGGGAAGTGGAAGAAAAATTTGTAGACATCTATTTTGGGACTTTGATCGAGGGAGATCAAACTGTCTAATTCATAAGAGACGAAGACTCAATTTTTTGTGTGACAGAGACTCAAATTTCTTGGATAGGCATTGTCTTGTAATATTAGACTATCGCTTTTTTTAATTTATGTGTTAATTCCTAATTTGTTGTATTTTAAAAGAACACATTCTCTTTTCTTTTTTTTAAAAAAAAAAAAACACATTCTCTCTTTTATGAGATAACGGTCCAAAAGATTGTTATTTCTACTAATTTTATCGCTATAGATAGTATGGCAGACGGATTCAATAGCGAAAACCCCCACCCAATCTTGAAATAAAATTACAACCCAAGTGTAGCTAAACTAAGCTGCCAAATTAAAGTTCTCTATCAGAAAAGAAAAATTGTGTTATTTGGACATCAAAATGCACCCATCTAATCACACCGTTGGTGTTTATCCATCTCTCTTACTTTTTATCTTCCTACAACTTATACTAATTTAAAAAATACATATAAAAACCAAACGACACTGTATTTGACATCAAAATACTGACATCCAAATATCATTTCTCATCGGAACAACAAACATGAGCAAATGAGGAAATAATCAATTATACGTGCATCAAATGAATGGCATGATTAAGCCATAAATTATTACATTGTTTTTCTGCTCATAGAATAACAATTTTAAATTAGAAATATCTTCTCTTAGAACCCTTCCTACCAAGAATCAGAGCCTTCTCAATGTAAAGAAGACTGGACCAACTAAGCACATTCCTTTGCCAATATGTAGTCCACAGCTTCTTCTACAGTGTCAACAACCTGCAGATGCGAAGCTATATTAAAATCACCTAGAGGTAAAACACTGGCAACATTTAGTCACAAAAATTAAATCGTCACTGAGGCACAATATACGGTAGGTGGTGAAATCTTGATTACAACTTCCCGCAAATTTCAGGAAACATTGGCTAGTTCCCGTCACGGCACTAACAGTGAAAGAAAAACATGATTTCTTTCTTAAAAGAAATAGAGAGGAAAAAAGGATAAGTATCAGAATTATTTTTTAGAGGATGACAAGGATTACCAGATCTGCTGGAAATTTGTCATGATTTTCCTTCCCCTTGAAAACACCAGTTCTTGTGAGAATAGAAAACCAAGGATGCCCGGTCTGAAATGCAATATTTTTGTTATTAGCATATGTCAGCAAATAGTTGTACGTACCATAATACTTGTGAATTCCAACTCCAATAGACATACCTGTCGTGCACCTCTGATGTCAACTGCCGGATTGTCTCCAATCATGTAAAGTGTTTGAAAAGGTTGAGCATTTTTATGATTTACATCGTAGGAATCTTCATCGAATTGTGGTACATGTTTCTGTAACACAATTTCTGCATTGTTGAATACAGATGGATGTGGTTTGCCAAAACATGTGTACTCCAGGGAATGATGATGAGTCCTGCAGAAACAGTGTTTCACGATTATAGATGAATGTTCTTAAAAATTAATTAAATCAGCACCACCCTACTAAAGAACTTATCTGCAGTTTTGAATATAATAAAACAGCTTCTCATTTACACATATATGGTAACACATCTAAAAAAATTGAAATGTAGAGGCAACACTCATATATATGAAGTTGTGGGGACAATACTCGTATAATATATAGATAATATATGTTGTGGCAACTAATCTATAATACTATATATGACACTGAATTTATCAAAATCCTAGTAAATGGCTCAAATGTCCCAATGCATGTCATGTTTCTGTGCTGAAGTATTCAATTTAAAGGAGCTAGAGAACTACCATGAACAACAAGATAATACACAGTCTTACCTATTGAAGATGGATTCTAATGCAATCCTGAAAGCTCCCATACCCAGACGCTCAGAAGGAAATTTCGTCTACCTTTTGTAGAACCTTGTCAGTGAGTATAGTAGTATGATAGTTTAAAAGGGATCCATATAAGTATCATAACACTTTTCTGTAACAAACATCAACCAACCTGGTACTCGAGGTCATCATTTGCAAAATATAAGTGTGGTTGTGTTCCAACATTTCTTCCAGGAAGCCCTCCAGTTTTCAAGATATCACAAAGAACCTAAATAAGAAGTCTTGGTCAGTTCATAGATTCATTGGTTTGATTCATAAAACGTAAATCTAAAAACTTTTAGAAAACCCAAAGAAGCAGAGAAATCTTTTATTTGTTCTCAGCTCTTAGAAACAGAAGCCAAGTTACAATCCAAATATGATTAAACTAAATCTAGTAAAGTAGACAGCAGCTTGAAAGGAAAGGGAAAGCCATTTGATATGGAACAGTCGTAAGTTTGTTGTAGTCAGTAACCTGTATGTCCCTGCTCCAATCAACAGGATCACTAACTATGAATGCTGCTTGAACCCTTTCAGAGAAGACATCAATTTGTGGACCCTTCTCATCAAACTTTGGATTAGCAGTAGCAGCTAGCTTAGTTGTCCATTTCTTATATGGTGCCAATGGATCAATGTTTTCAAAGCGCGATGCGTATTCATCAATTGAGATAACATTTCTGAACAGAAAAACAAAAAGAACGAAATAATAAGACATTGACACTAATGTAAAATTGATTATTCAATAAAGTCGTGAAATATGTGACAGGCCGATTATCTTAAACCCTTACTTAAAACCGTATTCAGACATAACCGAAGCTGGTTCCCCTTTTCCAGCAGCAACAATGAGTTTATCCTCAAATCTGCAAACTCAAGTTCTATATGATAAATATAAAACGGAATAATTGCTGGTTTCAGCATGTAATCATATACAGCCAGATGCAATCAGATAAGGACATATATACCTATTAACCAATTGTCTAAATGGTGAATGGCCCTGCAAAACCTGCATAATAATCAAATTCCATTAAGGGCAGAATCTCAGCAACTTAAAAAAAAAAGAAAAAAAAGGACAGCAATGTTAAAAAGTGTAATCCATGGTTGTGACTTTGAGATAGACATGCATGTAGCAAACAGACAGAAAACATAACCACATACATACACATTACTACTACCATACAGCAGAAGAGAAAGAATTGTCGTCACTTACTATAGATTAATACTGCTGAACATTTCCAAAATCAATAATTTTAAATTTTAGCAAGAGCATCACCAATGGCAAAATTTTAAGAAATACAATCAGATTATGCCACATCATGCTTAAACAACTCATCCATATTTTGTTCCAATAGTTGAATTTTTAAGCAATTCGCCTTTATAATAGTTGCATTTTCATGTTTTTATTAATGTGTCCTTAATTTAATAAGAGGATAAAGCAAAACTCGTCCAAAACATACCTGTGAAGCTGAGACATTTAAACCCAACAGTTCACTAAGCTCAGAGGCTCTTTTAGCTTCAGGAATTCCACCACCTTTGTCAAAGATAAAATTAAAATTACAATAAGCAGTGCATTATTTCAAAACAAAATATTTATTTACCTAATGCTAGATATGAAATGCAAATGAATCATTGATTAAACCACATACGGCTTTAAGCCCATTTATTTATGGCTTCGTAACTCCCTCGAAAGACTTAGTCCTTGCCTCCTGTTAGTCTCCTTGCCGGATCGAAGTTAGGCTGAAGTATGGATAGAAGACTAGTGAAAACTCTAACTAGAAATATCGATCGTAAGAGAAGATAAAGAATGGGAAGGAAGTGCTAATCATTGTTAACATGCGGGAAGAAGCTCTAGTGGCTTTCAAGGTGAAAGTAGGTTCTTTCAAAGCTAGCTATTTGTAGCCGCCCCATTTAATAGAAGAGGTTTTTTTACCCTTCCTGTGATGCGAACTCCCAAACCCTTAGCCAGTACCAGCGACTAGTCTTCTGGCTACGAGGTATATAGGGTGCTAAGGTAACCCTTAAGCCTACCCGTGTTGAGCCTCATGCATGTACTGAACCGCCTGCTAAGGAACCCAGTAAATTGCACAACACTCAGTACGCACTTATTTCCGGGAC
>Ga0228710_1003283_pt1 | contig 25793 bp, 17 predicted proteins | sample MedpolnodulmetaG_FD_177995 | JGI IMG/M metagenome (GOLD analysis project Ga0228710, IMG submission 177995) | Root nodule microbial communities from Medicago polymorpha collected in Santa Monica, California, United States - pink nodules | ecosystem: Host-associated > Plants > Roots > Nodule...
ACAGTTGCAGAGAAAAAAGACGCACAGTGAAGAAGAAGGAGGAGAAGACAGTGCCATATCTGCCACTTGAATTGATAATTCAAATCCTATTATGGTTACCGGTGAAGTCTCTTCTACATTTCAAGTGCGTTTGTAAGTCTTGGTTCTCTCTTATCTCTGATCCTCATTTTGCAAATTCGCATTTTCAAATTACCGCAAAACACTCTCGTAGAGTTTTGTTCATGACAAATCATGCTCCGACTACACTATCTTTAGATTTTGAAGCATTGGATTGTGATAATGCTGTTACTGAAATACCCAACCCGATCCCTAATTTTATTAAACCCCCATCTAATTTTCAAGTAGTGGATTATCTTGCTACAAATTCAAGTTCGTGTAGAGGATTTATATTTCTGCACAATTTTCCAGACCTCTTCATTTGGAATCCATCAAATGGAGTTTACAAACAAATACCTTTGTCTCCTAATCATTCAAATAGTTTCCATAATCTATATGGATTTGGGTATGATCAATTAAGAGATGATTACTTGGTGGTTTCTGTAACATCGCAAAAATTAATGAGCTATCCGCGTTTGAGGTTTTTTTCATTGAGAGATAATACTTGGAATGAACTTGAGGCTGCTCCCTTCCCGTATGTTCTTCACTATTCTGTTCACAGAGTAGGGTCACTCTTGAATGGAGCTATTCATTGGTTGGTTTTTCGTAGTGATATAAAGTGTCTAGTTATAATTGCATTTGATTTAATGGAAAGAAAGCTTGTAGAGATGCCTTTACCTGATGGTTTTGACCATGCAACTAATAATTGTAATTTGTGGGTATTTGGAGAATTTCTCAGTTTATGGGCCAACGATTGGGATAATCAAAGAGTTGAAATATGGGTGATGAACGAATACAAAGTGCATTCGTCTTGGACTAAAACTCTTGTTCTTCCTGTTGATGACATTTATACTCTTTCCTTTTACCCAATATGCTCTACAAAAAATGGTGGCATTCTTGGAACAGACAATGTTACCCAATTACTGAAGTATAATGACAGAGGACAGCTTCTAGAGCATGGATCATTCTGGGACGGTCCAATTCCATTTGGATCCCAAGTGACCGTGTATACAGAGTCTTTGCTTTCACTCCCTGGTGACAATGTGCAGGCCTAAGAAGACATCACAAACAAGAAGAATGAGGTATTAAAATACTCTCCTTCACAACTTTCTTGATATTTACCTTGTATTATGAACTACTGGTCAATTATTTGTAGTATGTTTGTTGGGCATGTTGACAGCTTTGTTTGTGTGATTCACTGTTATTTATACATGTGTAACTGGATTGAGTTCTAATGTATGTTGTGGTCACTGCCTGAAATTGTTTTATTTTGTAATTTATTTTATGAGTTTATGCATGTTGGTCAGGATTGCCAAATCTGTTAAAGGTGGTTGTCTTATTAATGTTAACTGTGCTAGTTGTTTTAATTTCCCTAACAAATTGCCAAATCTAGACCTGTTCTAGAGTCATTGATCTAGATTTTTTTGAAAATATCCTTCGTAAGTGTTATGGTTTCATAAAGAGGAGATTACACGCTTACACCCACATAAAATTTTCCTCTTCCTCTGCTTGATTTTGAAATTAATGCAACAAAAGATAAGAAATTCATTTTTTTTTTTGTTAATATGTGGAGATATTGATGTCATCAAATCATGTATATTGTTAATGTTAACTTTGCTAGTTGTTTTAATTTCCCTTACAAATTGTCAAATCTGGAACCCGTTCTAGAGTCATTGCACTAGATTTTTTTTAAAAATATTCTCCGTAAATGGTTTCATAAAGATGAAATTCCATGTTTTCAACCACATAAAGTTTTCCTTTTTCTCTGCTTGATTCTGAAGTTAATGCAGCAAAATATAAGAAATTCATTCTTTTCCCTGTTAATATGTGGAGATATTCATGTTGCGAACCATGTCTCTTTTCACCTTACATAAGTACAATGTGTAGTTTACATTACTATAAAAAAAAATCTAGAGATTAATGAGTTGGATTGAAGCATGATATATGACAGAACATTATGGCATTGTTTGATGTATGTAGCCGACTCCACTTAGTAGGATAAGGTTTGGCCGTTGTTTTTGTTGTGGAGATGTGTAATATATATTTTCCTGCCCATATTTAGAAATGCGAGCTTCGGTATAATTTCTTTTACTAAGACTTTGGAGATAACAAGGCAGTTTTTTCGAACTATATTGCTTACTATTATTATTATTGCTAATCAAAATGTTTACTGTCTCAATGTGTGATATCATGGCGAAAAATTTGTTCAACTGCTCTTGGTTGTTTCATTGGCAATGGCAGATATGTGAAAATAGCCAAAGCTTATATTCCCATTATCTCCACCTGAGATTTCAACAATATCAATTATGAAAAAACACTTTAGCTTTCTTGAGACTTTCTTCTTTTTTATTCTTTTAAAGGAAGAGAAAACTGGAGACTTGATGCAGTCCTTTGTCTAAACTCTAAACTACTCGGTGGAACTGAATTATGTAAACCAAGAACAATAAATATACTGATCATATTTACTACAATTACTTCTGTTACAAGATTCCTATATATGCTTTCCAACATCTTTCACAGGGGTTAGGATCCTCTCCATTCCTAAAAAGAAATGGGGAGCTTCATATAGCGATAATGCATTAATATTATTGTTTTATTATGGTTAGGATCCTTTCCATTTCCCCTCTCCGTTTCTTCTCTCCATTACTATAATTTAGAGTCTGTGTAGAGAGTATTTGAATCCACCCGAAGTCACATTATTATATTCATACTCCCACAACTATGGTAATTGAGAGGGTGAGAAATAGAGAGGACCATTTCCGTTTTTTTAGTATGAGGAAAAATAATAGATTTGTAAGTAGCCTGAAAAGATAGAATTCCATGAAATAATTTCAAAAAGAGAAATGCTAGAAATACACTCTTTTGAATATACTCTTTCAACACACTAATCATGACAGATCTATTCTTTTAAAAATCAACACACTTGCCTCGAGATTGATCATTTTTAAAGTGTTGTTAGCCTTACTTATACAAAAAGCATCATTATTGTGAAGCAAGCTAGGTATGATCAGCTTTGATTTTCCTTTCACTGTAATACTGCATCTAGACAACCAACATTTGACTTCCTTTCCACAAATATGTGAAGAGTTTCCAAAGAATTTCTGAATGTAATAATTGTCTCGTAGTACTGGCAGTTGCACAAAAGTCTTCAACGAAGGTTTATTTGATATGCGCGAGATGTTAGACCACATTAAAGTGCACTCTTAAGTCATACGTATGTTGATGTTTACCCATTTTTTCTCTTTCTGGTTTAGTTGATTATCTGCATAAGGTTTTTTTTTAATCAGCAAAATTTTATTAAAAACCAGGTCTCTGCACAAGACGAACAGAGAATGGTATTACAGAAAGTACAAACTAAGGTGCCGTATATAGGCGGAACACCCGAAAACAAACACCAACAACCCCTGCGATCAACACCCTTAAGGACAATACCCACCAAAATAAACATCCCCCTAAAACTGACTCCTATACTAAGCAAACACTAAAAAACGACATCCATAAAACTCGTCGCCACTACTCACCTCAAAAGAACACCCTTGTAAAAGAGAACCTAGTCCTCATCTCCAACACTTGCCACCTCCGAAGAACTCCTTCTCTAAAGATCATTCAACTTCCACCACTGCGCAACCTCCGGTCCGCCGAAGGAACACCTAAAAAGCCCAAAACCAAACTAGAGAACTGACTCCCGATCTCAAATCAAAAGCGATCGGCCCACCAGACTTCAGAACCAAATCAGAGGGGCACCCCTTACCCTGTTCTACCTTATCTGCATAAGGTTTACTTGCTACTTATGCAGATTTGATTGGTTGTGTCTATTTCACATTGACAGTTCAGAATGTTCCTTTAATTTGGCACTTATTTTTTTGTTTTTTGTTTTATGGGTTTTACTTTTACATATATTCTATTGTTAGTTTAATTCTTTGAGTTGTATATTTTTCACACCTTAATAATAGCCTTTTTTACGCATTAATTAATTATAGCCTTTTAAGTTGCAGAGAATTGCCGTCCTATAGCAACTTCACAGAGAACGAGATTGAAGACCTTCAGACATCTTGTGGTGTTTCGTATTTACTAAAACGAACTTCAACAGTCCTGCTGGGCAGAATCTTTAGAACTAGTTTTCAAACATTTGTAACATTGATTTTCCTATTTTAGTTTATCAAGTTTCTTCTATATTTATATATATTTTTTCATCTATAAGGAATTTGCAAAGCTTAAATGAAAAGATGAAGGGAAAGTATGGGACACATGCAAAAGTTGTATTAAATGAATCATATATTGATGTCTAATTATATAGTGTTTGCAGAAAACCATGGTTGTAAGAGTGAAGTGAACAAATCTAAATTATTCTCTATCAAGCAAAGGTTCATCATCATCGTCATTCACACTTAAGATATAACTGAGGGACTCAGAATTAAGTATTTTGAAATTACAACTCTAATGTCTTCTAATTTATATAGTTGGAAATAATTTCCAAAAACCTTTATCCTACTTTTGTGTATTTCATCGAAACAAGCGAAGTGAGTTAGATTTGAGTGTAAGGATTGTAAGGTTTGAGAAGCCTTCTGAGACTGAAGGAAAGAATACATGCATGTTGTAAAGGTCCAATTGGAGTAAGGATTGCTTGCAAATCCTTGTTTCTCTTTTGGAACATCTCACAGGTGGGGAGGACTAAACCATGTCAATCTTTTTCAATCTTAAAATTCTTTACAAGCTTGGCAAAGCTGGATATATGCTTTCTTCGCACAACTCTTTCAATGGATTTTGTTAGATTGACAAAGGGTAGTATTAGTTGTTTGAGACTGATCAATTAATACCCTTTAATTTAAACTCCCTTTTTAAAGGTATTTAAGAGAACAAAATGGACTCTAAAGTTTGGATTTTAGGCTTGTTGCAGGTACATTTTGATGCAGAATTTTTCTGCAATAAGTGGCTTGGGGGTTGCCTCGTGCGTGAGCTACATGAGGGTGTACGCAAGGCGCCTTGTTTTGCTGTTTTTGGGTCACTTCCATGTCGTCTTGTTACTTATAATTTTATACCTTAGGCCTAGATACCTTTGGTGTATGCTAATATATTTATTAATGCCCTTGAGGCCTTGACAAGAGGGATTAGTGAGAGTTTAACCTTAGCATAGGCAAATAGAATTCTGAAGTTTTACCATGCTCAAGTAGAATGTAAGTTTCCTAATGGGATGGTAAAGATTAGATGAAGTTCAAGAACTTGGAGGTAAGACAAGAGAAGATGTTAACTTGAAATGATATCTTGATTAGTTACTTGTGTTGTTGTTAGTAGATCACTGAGTTATATTTTGATTATTGAAAATAAATAATGATGATAAAGGAAACTATCTTATGATAGGGTACTACTTTGCCATGTGTTGCATAATGTACAAAAGTGAAATTGATATCAATCAACCACCCGGCGGAAATTACAACGAACAACAGAGATCTCGAGGGAAAACTCATTTTCAAGGCTACCCGGAGTAAAATACACAATCTAACTTATGTGTTACACTTTTTTATAGTTTCAGACCATATTTGTACCTGTTGTATTGATCTTAAGTAAGTATGTTAGTTGATCTTACTCAAATGAGTAAACAGAGTTAGCTACTTTGGGTTAAGGAATCTCACCTCATTAGTTAAGGTGCTCAAATGAGTTAACAGAGTTAAGGTACTCGAATGAGCTGATTCTCTTATTTCTCCATTTTTCAATTAAGTTGCTTTTATCGATTCCATTAGAAATTGCAGTTGTCACCGTTATTGCGGTTGTCGTCTCCGTCGTTGTTGCGGTCGTTGTCTCCACCGCCGTCGTTTCAGCGTCTCTGTTTCTCTCTTTGTCGCCATTGTTGCAAACTCGTGAAAGTATCCATTTTTTCTTTCAATCTCCTCTTCTCTCTCTACAGTCACTTTTTTGTTACAGTAGAGAACGTGATTTAGTCACTTTTTTGTTTGAGATGCAATATGTACTATGTTAGTTTGAGACTTAATATGGGGTTTTTTAAATGGATGACCGGGTCATTTTAGGGCCAAAAGAAAATGGTTTTTTTAAAGTGGTTCCCTGGATTTGTGGATATAGTTCTCATGAACCGGATTTTAATTTGCACACCCCTAGATGCAATAGCAGTCCCTATGAGCACAAATCAATCATAGAAGCGTTATGCTGGGGTTGAAGTTTGAACCCAGAACACTTCATTTATCAAGTTATTAGACAACTTGACAAAAAAAAAAGTAAAACGATATAATAGTCGTTGTTTGAACATTTAGGCTTTGTTTGACACTTCTAGATTTAAAGTTTATCTAACAAAAAGAAAATACTTGCTTTTTTTTTATAACATTTTCTTTTACGAGTTTATAACTTATTTTTTTAATTTATAATTTATTTTTGATAAACTAATTCAATCAGTTTATATTTTAAAACTTATAGTTTATTATTTTGTCCTTCAATTTTATTAGATAACTTAATTTCTACTTCTTAAAAATATTACATAATTTATTTTGATAAGCTAACTATTTTTTTGCTTTTTTTGGGTTTTATGGAATAATAAAAGAACATATAATCATTTTTATTTCTAAATGTATAACAAGTAGCTATATAATAGTAAATAGCTTATATTTTAAATTTCAAAATAGTTTTTGATTCCCCTCAATTAAAAAAAATTGATTGTCAACTAATGCCCGCCCTGTAATTAGATGGAGGTACTATAAAAGTAAGTAAATATTTGGTGCGGCTTTGAAGAAAGCTACCTTAGTTCACAGTCGCAGAGGAGAAAGACGAATGGAGACGACCGCACTGCCGTGTCTGCTTGAAGAATTGGTAACTCAAATCCTTCAAAGGTTGCCGGTGAAGTCTCTTATTCGTTTCAAATGCGTTTGTAAGTCTTGGTTTTCTCTTATCTCTCATGATCCTCACTTTGCTAATTCACATTTTGAACTCACCGCTTCAAAAGACACTCATAGACTTATGTTCATCACAAACTATATTCCGAAAACACTATCTTTAGATTTTGAAGCTTCACTTGACTATGATACTGCTATTGAAATACCACACCCTAACCCTAATTTTGTCAAACCCCAATCTGATTATCGTATTAAAAATACAAGTTCGTCTAGAGGATTTATATTTTGGTACAATGATCCAGACATCATATACCTGTGGAATCCATCCACCGGAGCTAACAAAAAAATACCTTTGTCTCCTTTTGGTTCCAATTTAGATGCAGCATATTACTATGGTTTTGGGTATGACCAGTTAACAGATGATTACTTGGTGGTTTCATTCTCCTATGTGCTAAACTTTGATGCTAATCTCGTTAATTCGCGATTGGAGTTTTTCTCGTTGAGAGATAGTACGTGGAAAGAACTTGAGGGCACTCCGTTCCCTTATATGCTTTACCCCGATGAGCATAGAGTAGGGTCACTCTTTAGTGGGGCTATTCATTGGTTGGCTTTTCACAATGATTTAGCAAGGGATGTTATTATTGCATTTGATTTAATGGAAAGGAGACTTTTAGAGATGCCTTTTCCAGATGGTTTTGGCCTTGAATCTGAATATACTCAGTTGTGGGTATTTGGAGAATTTCTCAGTCTATCGGCTATGGATCATGACAATAGCAGAGTTGAAATATGGGTGATGAAAGAATACAAAGTGCATTCGTCTTGGACTAAGACTCTTGTTCTGTCTATTGATGACATTCCCTACTTTTCCCCTATATGCTCCACAAAAAGCGGTGACATTATTGGAACAAATGGTGACACTGAATTGTTGAAGTATAACGACAAAGGACAGCTTCTAGAGCACAACTCATTCTGGGACGGTCCATGTCCAATTGGATCCCTGGTGACCGTGTATACAGAGTCTCTGCTTTCACTCCCTAGTGACAATGTGCTACCCTAAGAAGATGGCAAAAACAAGAATGAGGTAGTTAAATATTATCCTTCACTATTTTGTTGATATTTATCTTGTATTATGAACTATTTGGCTGCAGCAATCTTGTTTTATGGTTATGGGTTAACTATTTGTAGTATGTTTGTTTGAAATGTTGACAGCTTTATTTGTGTGATTCACTGTTATTTATGCATGGGTAACTGGATTGAGTTTTAATGTATGTTGTGGTCACTACCTGAAATTGTTTTATATTGTAATTTATTTTATGAGTTTCTACTTGTTGATCATACCTGCTTGTCCTTTATTCTACTTTGGTTTGTTGAGTTGTATATCAGTAAGAAATACTAGTAAGAGGGAGAATTCTTTTTAAAACAAGAATATATTTTTTTATTATAGATTTGTAAATTGTGAGTTGCACAATGAATCCAAGGCAAAATAGTTGTTTGATGAGAGATTGAACGAAGAAACATAGTATAAAAGGTTCATTATAGTAACTCCCAGCATGCTACTCCTCCAAATTACTACTCCATACACAAGGGTATTTTTATCACAACTGAGACTGAACATTGTCTAATGAACTGCAGAGTTGTAATCTTATGTAATTATGCATTGCTTAGTCATTTGAAAATGTTTTTTTTTGTTTTCCTTTCGGTCTAAACCTTTGCCTGGAATCCACATATTTGAAATCCGGCTCTTTGTAATGCAGCTCAACATGGCTCAATAGTACTTCACATCTGCTAAATGTGGTTGTAATATCAACTGATAATGGTTTTAATTTCCCCAAAAATTGCAAAATTTGAAACCTGTTCTAGAGTCATTGCTCTATATTTTTCTTATAATATGCTTTGTAAGTGTCCTGTTTTCATTAATAAAGATGAGATGCCACTCTTTCAGTCCCATATAATTTTCCTGCTTGATTCAGAAATTGATGCAGCAAAAGAATAAGTAATTCATTTTTTTTCTTGTTAACATGTGGAGACATTGATGTGCTGCATCATGTCTCATTCATATTCTTGCTCTTGTAAGGGCAGATGTTTCCAGGTTTCCCTTCTCATCAGGTTCTGTTGATCCTGTTTATGCTGGTGTTGCTTTGCATTGTTTGCTACTAACTGTGTCAATATAGAATATTGAGTTCGAACAACCTTATGAGAGAAATGCTAAAATACTCTTTTCTGAATATATTCTTCATCACACTGAACATGATATGTCTTTTTTTTTAAAAGTCAACACACTTGCCTCAAAGTTGATCTCTTTTAGAGTATCAAAGGCATCACTGACAAATGCCATATTGTGAAGTAGGCTATGGGCAAGTGTGTGTGTTGATTATACTTTGATTGTAGTACAGAGCGAACTTTTCACTTCCATACCATAGATATGTGAAGAGTTTAGAAAATGGAAAGCTGCAGAATTTCTGTTTGCAAGTATCTGTGATAAGTTTCTGAATGTAATAATCTGTGTCTTGGTAGTTGCACAAAATTAAAATACGATTCTAATTCAACTGATTACTTACTAGTTTATGCATGGGTTTAAACACATGCATGAAGTATGCAGATATGTGTATGTAAATGCTTTGTGTATATGCTTTTACTCTATTTACAAAATTATATTTGTTCTACACAAATATACATATATTTTGGCATTTGGTAAATTGGTCTTTCTAGCTGAAATTGAACAAAATATTATCCTCAATAGAGGTTTATTTGATACGTGTGAGATTTTATACCACGTTAAAGTGCATTATTGGAGTTGTGTGCAACAATAAATAAGGACCATGGTTGTATTTTCAGATTGGTGCATCAAACTGTTACTATGTTTGAAGCAGGGAAGTTAATCTTTTTTAACTACTTATGCTCAAATGTTTGGTCTTAATCTTTGTTGTGTTGATATTTATTCTAGTCATAGAGGGTTGCTTTAATTTATGTTGCTGTTGTGCATTTTTCATGTTTTCATTGTTTAGTTGGTTATCTGCATAAGGTTTAATTGCTACTTTTGTACATTTGGTTGGTTGTTGCTATTTTGCATCCACCGATCAGAATATTTTCCTTATTTATTTTGGCACTTTCTTTGCTTTTGCTTTTATTATTTTTTATTTGTATTATTTTTTATTTTTTATATTTATTTTACTTGTTTATAAAAATTAATTAAAGTATGGTGAGAGTGTGATACATATTTAGTCATGGAATACCATTTCTTTGTTTTGTAGGTTTTACATATAAAGCCTTTTTAGTTGCAGAGAATTGCACAGTCCTATAGCAATTTGACAGAGGACGAGATTGAAGATCTTCAGACATCTTGTGGTCTTACCAATTACTAAAGCAAATTTCAGCAGTTCTTTATTGTGTTTTCTGCTCAAAAGCCTTAGAACTAGTTTTCCTTCGTTTGTGACATGGATTTTCCAATTTCAGTTTAATGTTGATCTAGTAACTTTTAGGGATCATGGTAGTTTGGGTATTGGTATGTGTTTGAGCGATTCACAAGGAAACGTGGTTTTCACTACATCGCTTAATAGAAGTGTAAAAATCATCTTATTTTATAATCAAACTATTCGGTTTGCTATGAGACAAACAAATAATGTAGCTTACTCTCTAGCAAAGGTGTCATCAGTTTTGATTTGATTTCGAGTTGTATTACTTAATTTGTTGAGTGAAATGTCATAATTTTAGTTCAATATAGAAACTGTAAATACATAATTTTAGTTCATAATTTGAGTGTAACGATTACTGTTTTACTAGTCTAAACCCCGAAAGTCACATGTTTGAGTTCCACTATTGCTTTTGGAGGAAGGTATATATAAATACATTTGTTAGCGTTTTTGAGTCTGAAGATCTTTCGTAACTTCAAATGGGACACCATCTCATCATCTTAAATTTTTTATTAGAAAATAAATAATGTTTACAGTCTTATTTATGTAGCATTAGTTTTTTTTTTTTTTTAACAATATGTTTGTAGATTAGTTAAAGTTTTTTTTTATCGCACTCAATTAAGTTTCGAGAAAAGCTAGTACGACTCTACTCCCTCCAATTTCAATTATAAGCAAAAGTTTTATAAAATTGGGGATTTTTATGGATTTTTTTATAAGCAAAAGTTTTATAAAATTGAGGAATTAATTTGAGATTAGATCTAGAAGAAATGAAATTGGGGATTTTGAATTTTTGTTGTTGTAGTATTTGTTTTTTTTATTCTTTTGGATTTAAATGTTTGAAGATGAAGTGTTTAAACAGACGAAGAAATTAAAGAGTGTTGAAGAAGAATGTTTTAGGTAGTGGTTGAAGAAGAATTATAAAAGAACAGATGAAGTGTTTTTTATTTCTTCTTAATTTTAAATAATTATCAATTAATAAAAAACAGCTAAAAATATTAAATGAAAAAGAATTATAAAAGCCACGTTAGCATGTCACGTCATCAAAATTACACAGTCAATATATCACATCATTATTTTTGTTCGGTCAATATATCACTTTCAATAATATTTTCTTTTCAATTATACCCTTCAATTAATATCATATAGACTACTTATAAAGTATTATTTTTTCTTTAATAAAAAATAAACCACATTCAAATTACCGCCACAAAACACACTCATAGACTCCTAATTTTATGAAACCTCTGTCTATAGATTTTGAAGCATCCCTTAACTTAGATATTGCTCCTCAACTATCAAACCCAAACCCCACCCTGATTATCTTATTAAAAACATCTATCTGTGGAATCCATCCACCGGAGCGAACAAAAAAATACCTTTGTCTCCTTTTCGTTCCGATTTAGATGATGCTGATTATTTCTATGGTTTTGGATATGACGAATTAAGTGATGATTACTTGCTGGTTTCAATCTGTTGTGCCTTTGAGGCTGCTGAATTCCCTTATACACTTAGCTGTGATCAACACAAAGTAGGGTTATTTTTTAATGGGTGTATTCATTGGTTGGGTTTTCGTGTAATGGAAAGGAAACATGTAGAGATGCCTTTTCCAGATGGTTTTGAATTTGAACCTGAATATTGTGATTTGATGGAGAATCTCTTAGTCTATGGGCTATGGATTTTGTTAATAGTAGAGCTGAAATATGGGTGATGAATGAATACAAAGTACATTCGTCTTGGACTAAGACTCTTGTTCTTCCTGTTTATGGCCAACCTTCTACCTATTTTTTCCCAATATGCTCTACCAAAAATGGTGAAACTGGACTCTTGAAGTATACAGAGACTCTGCTCTCACTCCCTGGTGATAATGTGCAAGCCTAAGAAGACAACACCAACAAGAAGAATGAGGTATTGAAATGTTCTCCTTCACCATTTTCTTGATATTTATCTTGTATGCTATTGGGCTGCAGCAATGAATAAGGTCATGTTTTATGTTTATTGTTGAACTATCTGTAGTATGTTTGTTGGATATGTTGACTGCTTTGTTTGTGTGATTCACTGTTATTTATGCATGTGTAACTGAATTGAGTTCTAACTTGTAATTATTAAGTGTAAATGGGTGAGCTCAAGAGCTCTACAATGGTGGTAAAACAGAAAAGGATATGATAAACCAGAGTCAAAGACTCCTAATCCAGAGCATAGCTCCTAACCAGAGAGAAACTCTCCTAACCAATTCTCAATGCTGACTCACCCCTCCATTTCTCTCTGTTATAACCCCACTCACATGACAATCAATGTCACATCATTAATAATTCTGAATTGATGATCTAATTTCCATTTCCTCTCCCTCTTCCCCATCACATGACAATTAGTGCCACCTCAACTAAAGTTTACACTCTATCCCTGGCCCACTTCGATCTTTCAGGTTCCTATCAGTTTGAAATGTTTCATATTGTAAATTATTTTGAATTTATACCTGTTGATCTAGATTGTCAAATCTGCTAAAGGTGGTTGTCTTATTAATGTTAACTGTGCTAGTTGTTTTAATTCCTCTTCCTCTACCTTGATTCTAAAATTAATGCAGCCAAAGAAAAAGTAATTCATTTTGTTCCTGTTAATATGTGGAGACATTTATGTCATGAATCATGTCTCTTTGCACCTTACGTTGAAGATTGGTAATATATATTTTTCTTCCCGCATTCAGCAACTTGTATTCCTTCATCTTAGTGCTGAGTAAAAGAAAACATTTTGCAGAGTTCCCATCTGAACTTTGGTCTAGTATCTTATACCAAGAATTTGGTAATAGCAAAATAGTTTTCAGACTATTTGATTACTATTTTTGCTAATCAACGTGTGATATCATGGTTTACATTTTGTTAAATTGTTCTTAGTTTTTTCTTTGGTGTAAGTGTGAAAATGGTCCATTTATATTCCCATAATCCGCACCTGAAATTTTAAACAATATCAATTATGAAAAATCCTTTTGCTTTCTTGGAGACTGCTTTTTTAGTCTATTGAAGGAAGAGAAGAACTGGAGATGTTATGCAATCCATGCGTCTAAAGTCTAAACTACTCAATGAAGCTGAATTGTATAAACCAAGAACTATAAATATACACATTATAGTTGTTACAGTAATTACTATTGGTACGAGATTTTTATACAGTGTATCTAGATCTAATTACATGCTTTCCAATATCTTTCAGAGTTATAACTCATTAATGATGTTCTATTAGTATGAGGAAAATGACTAAATTTGTGAAGAACCTGAAAGACGATAGAATTCCATGAAATTATGTCAAAAAGAAAAATTCTAGAAATACACTCTTGTGAATTTAAAAAGAATCATTGATTTTGTGAAGCAGGCTGTGAAAGACTGCTGATGTCTGTGTTTAATTTGCTTTAACTATAGTATTCGATCTTGGGAGAAAAGTTTTCACTTCCATGCATAAATATGGGAAGAGTTTCTAAATTGGAAAGCGGCAGAGTTTCTGTTTGTAATTATGTGTGATAAGCTTCTGAATGTAGTAATATGTGAAGAGTTTCCAATCTAACTGATTAGTTTATGAATGTATGTTAACATATGTGTGATATATGTGTATATTGTTTTACTTTGTCAACAAAATTACAACTAATTTGTTATACACTTTCAATACATTTTGGTATTTGGTAAATTGGTCTTTGTGGCTGAAAAGAAACAATAATATCCTCAATGACGGTTTATTTGATATGTGTGAGATGTTTAGAGAAATAGACCTCATAAAAGTGCCCTCTTGGAGTTGGTTTGCGATAATGAATAAGGACCATGGTTGAAGTTCCTGAGATTGCCAATTGGTGCATCCATCCCATCCATCGACATCATTGAAGTTAATCTGTTTCAATTATTTCTGCTGAAGTGTTTGGTCTACATCTTTGCTGTGTTGATATTTGCTCTAAATTCATAGAAGGGTGCTTTTTAAATATGTTTCTGTTAGCTTTTTTCTGAAGTCATACATAGGTTGATGATTACCCTTTTTTACACTTTTTGGTTGTTTACTGGTTATGTGCATAAGGTTTAATAGCTACTTATTCAAATTTTGTTGGTCATGTCTATTTCGCATTGACAGTTCAAAACTTTCCTTCGTTATTTTGGCACTTCTTTTGCTTTGCTTGGTTTTCTTATATGTATATTTAGTTTGTTTAGAAGAAAAAATTATTGGGAGAGAATGATACATATTGGTCGTGGAATACCATTTCGTATTGTTAGCATGGTTGATTTTCACCATACTTATTTAAGTTTCATTCATTTATTTCCCGCATACTTGTGTCACAGCTTAATTGATTAAAGCCTTTTCTGTTGCAGAGAATTGCACATTCCTTTGTTATGTTTTCTACTCAGAAGCCTTGGAACTAGTTTTCATCTATTTGTGACAATTAATTTTCCTAATTCAGTTGAATGCTGAGATCATGATTGTTTTGGTATGTGTTTGGTATTTCAGTTTTCATTGCGACAACTTTCCCCATACCAAATTCGGTATCGTTTTAGAAAAGTGTGAGATCATCTTAGCAAAGGTACCGAGGTGCTTTACTAGTTTTGAATTGATTTCAAGTTGTATATTTGTTTTGAAATGTCATGAGTTTTGTTCTATAAATCTGAATTCTAACGGTTCTTAGAAATGATATCATCTAAATTGTCAAAATGCAAAATCAGTATAGTTATATTTAAATAGTTTGGGTCATGTTAATGATATGTTGTTGAGAGCTCAGCAGAAATATGAAGATTTCCTGCTGGCCTTTAGAACTCTCTAAAATATGATAATTTTTTTAATGAAGTCTACCAACCTGATTTTAAATCTTGTGATAGTGACCGACCTCATGTTTTTACATTGACCTTTACAAAAAGTAAGAGTAATACTACCGACACAATTATTGCAATTACAAGTTCACACTTGATTAATTATTTTCTTAATTTTGATCGATCCTACTTAAAAGAATTTCAATCACATTTATATAATTTAAAAATTAAATAAATCAAATGTGTACAGTAGAATTCAACGGAACAAAATTGTTGATTGATATTAGTAGGGTTTAAAGTTTTATGTGGTGTTAGAGAGTTAGACCAATCGGTTGAACTGAAAATCAACTAGTCTTTTGGATGGTTCAACCACGACTTGTTATCCATTCTTCATAACCATATCGAATTAACTTGATATGGATTGTATTGTGATTCAACCAGATCAGTTTGTTTCATTCTCAACTACCATGGATAGCCAATTTGGTAAATCTATAAGTCACAAGCAATTTGGGAGCTTATAGTTGTATTTATTTAAATTTGCATTAATCTTGTACTTTATTCCGACAATGCGTAGCTGTCTAACACTTGTGAATTATCCGTGGCTTTCTAGCATTGTTGAAGGATTGAATTTCGATTTCTTGAACAAAAAACAAAGAAAAACATATATTGTTAATTTATCATATTATATATTTATAACGAAATGAGAATTTTTTAGTCTAAAATTTTGAGGCATAAAGTCTTAACTTGACCCGCTTAATCTTTGGGTTCGCTCTAACATATCCTTTTTAATAGGAAAGGTACTAGAAGACGGTCATGACATGGTAAGTTTTTTTTTAAGAAGTTAAAGTGAGATATGTTACCACAAAACTAATCCTAACCAACACAAGGTGTGTCGGAAAAAAATTAGAAAAAGTTAATCAGGTACAAAAATAGAAATAGCCAACAAGAGAACATGACAAAAATTAAAAAACAAAAACTAAGAGATTGCTCCCAAGCACATAAGTGGGTATTGCCACCAAGAGTGTAATCATGAGCAAAAGTATGATATTTTGCTTTTAACCACCCAAATGTTGTCTACTTAACTTTCTCAAAAAGACGGTTAAGAGATAGTTGTTCATGCTTGAAAATTTTCATCTTTCTCTCATTCCATATGACCCAAATGCAAGACAACTAAATTAAATGCATTAATAACCGGTATTTCTTTGTTGAACCTCCAAGATGACGAAACTAAAATAAGTGATCATTAATGTGAGTTGGATAAACTAATTCGAAGCCTAACCAGGGTAAAACCATTGGCCAAATAGATCCATAGAAGCCACAATTTAGGAATAGGTGATCCACATTTTCAAGTAAACCGCACCCACCCGTACAAAGATGATCGATATTATGAAGAGGAAGTCTTACATGTTTATTTGGTCACATTTACACATACATTTGAAAATAATGTATATTTAGATATCAAATGATGTGCATAAATAAATAGTTGTGACCATATAAATATTTTCCATAAGCAAATGAGTGAGCATACATGAAACCGTGCTCATACAATCAATCTTTCAGTATTTGGAAACGACTCTGCATGTGACACAACATTTAAAAACAGTCATGAGTAGACAAATAAAATACTCTTAATATAAGATGTGGAAGTGGGAAAAAGATTAAATTAGGAGGAGGCAAAGTGAGGTTGAAGTAGAATTGCAGAGGCTTCTGCAGATAGATCCCCTCGTGCGGCTCACCCGCTGACTCACTCTTTGTCCTTTTAATTTCATCATATCATATTTATCTTTCTTTTGACCTTTGACCGTAACACCAATCACACTAAATTAACTTTATATACTACGTGTATATATATATGAGGAAAATGGTCATTGGTGAGAGTTAAATTTGTGATTTAGGTTCTTGGATCCCTTCCACGTGAGGTCCTTTTGCTAATATCATACTACCATTCTGCTTTTCATGGCACGTGAGAGTGACATTTTTTTTCCTTCGTTCGTTTTTTATTTTGGCATTTCTTCTCTTCTATGTTATGTAGTAATTACTTATTTGTCTAAATTTTTCTATGTAATTTTTTATAGTAAGTTATTAGGCTTAATTATACAGATGCATGCAGTGTCCTACTTCAGTTGGTCGGTGCTGATTTCATTGAGGCCATTATGGATTAAAATATTGATGTTCCTATTGTGGATTTGCTGTTACGAGGTTTATGTTCTTTATCACAAGTTTGGTGCTTCTTTTGCTTTATAAGTGAGTTACTATTTATCCTCTGGTAACAGCATGTAATAAGTGTAAACATTGGATTTTAGTAATTTTTTTTTAGGAAAACGTTAACAAGTGCCCTGCATTGTTTAAGCATCTAAAAGTAGTAACTTTTGCATTGAAAATTATACGGTTATAACTTCAACAAGTATTTGATTTATATTTTCAAGGCATAATTTCTTTTTATGGGTTCCTTAAACAATGTTTTTAGGGCACTTGTTAACAAGACTTTTTTAAATGAAGGGAAACAATATGATGTTTTTATAGACAATGGATTGGGGATATGGGGAGGGCACTAATTAAAATGCATTTTGGGTATAACGATGTAATAAGCAAAATATTATATGAACCTTCAACGAATAATGCTTAGTTGAAAAATGATACCAACACACTTTCTACACACATTTTTTTTATATATTTACCATTTTATTGATTGAAAATCAAAAGAGTGACGCTAAATTTTAACGATCTCATGAATTTCGTGTCTATTAATAGAAGATAGTATGTGAAAAATATTCCATAAAATATGTATGTTGAAATATGTGGGATAAAGAGTGTATTCTTAGCATGACTAATGTTTGGAAATAGACTCATGTTGGAAGTGAATTGTGATCAGGAGGGACAAATTTTACATGTAATGGGGAGAGTTTAAATCCCAAACAATACCCACATAGACTTTTGGTCGGAGACTTTAGAAGTGTGTGTCTTTCTTTTCAATATCATGACAAATTAGCATTATGTTCTTGTCATAAGATCATTCCTTTGGAGATGACTTGAATAGATAAACAATTGATGGTCCAAACTTTTGAATTATGTCAATGGGTACAACACAAATGATGACAATAGATTTACCTTCTAGGGTAAAATACTTCATAATATTTTTTCTTCGTGTGCCAAAAGAAATGTCAAATTTAGTGATAAGAAAATTCAACATACTAATTAATTGAATGGTTTTACAGTTTAAGTTGTAAAAATTTGAAAGTTAAAAGGTAAATACACATATGCTTGACAAAGAGAGAACTGTGTTATTTCTTCCATAAAAAATTTGTACAATTGATTATGAACAAAAATATCAAATCATTATAATAATAGATCGCAGTCTAGCACCAAAGTATTTTAGAATTTTGCTGGTCATTATGATTCTTATCATACCTAATACATTGCTAAGCTATGAGGTTCCAAATTGGCAAATTGCATTAGAATACTAATAATATCTAAATATTAGCCTCACCTATGTAGAGCTTAGTTTTCAAGATAAATTTACCGCATGTCTTAGAATCACGGTGAATTTCACAAAATTACGACCTATCACATGTTGTGATTATGTCAAATTCACCCTCAATCTAATTATACACTAAATTACATCAACTATGATATGAACTTCTTTTACTCATTTTTCTTGGTGAAATTGTTTTGCCAAAAGTGACAGCCACACACAAACTGTCATATTCCATGCCAAGGCTAAAGATCACGTGAACAGGGTTTGCCAAAACCATATACCGAAGGTAAGGGTAAAAGGAGAAACAAACAAAAATTAATAATCTCTTCCATTGTGATTATTTCAAACCCCAAGAATAACTCTTGGTTAGAACATAACGGTACAATAAGCAGGTTCCTAAAAATTAGCACTAAATTAAGCTCCTAATTTGTCATTAATTTTGCTTGTTAGTGCTTAATGAGTTGTGCCTGTCTGTCTGTGAAATGTTTGTTAGAAATGCACATAATTATTAAAGTACACATTGATTGGTATAGTGGAGTAGTTGATGATTGGTTAATGTTACCCATGTTTGATTCCCCAAAAAACATGGGATTTTATCGCAAATATTTGTTTCGGAATTTAGCTGACTATGTTTAGGCAATGCTGCCATATATGCACTACATGTAGCACTAACAACATTTGTGCTCTTATGGTGGCTGCATAATTTCATTCATAAAGTAGTAGTACTTCGTTTCTGCACTACTCATCATATTCTTATGATAAGAAATTTTCTTGTCATTGATGTTTATTGGTTTTTACCCTCCAGTTTCTATGAAAATGATACTCCAATAATATGAAGTTTAACTCGTAAGTAACTGAAATTTGACTAAAAATTGTTTTAGTTATGATTTAAATTCAACTTCTCTCAAATGATTGGTTTTTAAGTAAAATTTGACTAAAGATTTGTCTTTTAGCTCAATTGGTAAAAATATCAAAATTGTTACTTCGAATACGATGATCAAGATTTAAACCCAACACCTTTACTTATGAGTGTCTGAGTTTACAATGACTGTCATCTCGTTTATCTACCAATAAAGAAAAACTAAAGATACCAACAAAAATTGAATCTAACGGAAGAAACCAATCTTTTGCAACGTAGTAAATCAAACTTTGAAGTTCAGTTAGAAGGAACATATGAGAAAAACAGGAGATCACTAGACTAGGCATCCCCAATTCCTATTGTTTTACTATATAGTCATTCAAAAATTGGAAGATGGGAACGTTTGGACAGCTACTAATATTTTATGGGTTTTGATTTTGTCTTATTGTTGAAACATAGAAAAAATGTAGTAGTGATTTTTGTAGCTAGTTGCCACATTTTCTAAGTCACGACCAGTAAAATTAGGTGTTGGGAGAGCCGCATAAGAAAACGGCCTAGCTAAGACAAAACACCAATTCCTACTACCCCACTTGCCATGATTCCATACTCTCAAAAACGAAACTATCAAATGACACATGTGTCCCATAGATAAATTCCTTGTCATAGAAATGAAAAACCTTTGATTTAATTGTTGCAACCAGCAGCAACATTCCGAATTGTTAGTAAATGTTCATTAACCATGTGTTTTTTTATATTATATGTCATGATCAAAGACAGTTACCTAGCTAAAAGCTTGCTCGAAACAGATTAATGCCAAATTAATCAGTTTTCTTCAATTTAAAGTGATAATTGAATTTCACTGTGCTCAATTATTTTTGACTCTTTGAAACTGCTAGACTGTTTATGCATGTGTATAAATTCCTTTTGTGAAGAAATTTAAAAAAGCTTTGATAGGGAGTGCTAGTTTCTTTTTTAAGTTGCAATACTAGAATTTTGAAAATATGAAGGAAAACAAAAATAAGAATGAAACAGTGTTAATAATTAGTTGTTACTAATATTTTCTTTTTTACCAATAAAAGTTCTCCAACTCCTTTGACTATAAGCGAAGTTAGAAGAATGACCGGAAGAGGTCATGGTCATCCCAAATTAGTTTTATTTTCTATTTACATTGGTATGATATTTCTTTTTTGTCTTTATATCTTATTGTAAACTTCATATGATATTGTATAATAGGCTCTTTTTTTACTCAATATATTGAGGCTTAATACTTAAGTTTTCACTATTAAAAATCTTTTAATAAGTCAAATATAAAACAGGCATGCAGATATTCGTAACCTTGCTGAAAAATTTTACACTTCAAAATTTTCTTCTAAAAAAAAAGACTCAATTGAAATATAAATTGTAACACTTTTAAATTTGATGTACTTAAAGATGTCAATTTTTTGATGTTGTCTGCTATTTATTACATAAAAAATTAGTTGAGACCCATAAATTAAATTACGATTTGTGTTGACCCTTATGTGTCAACAACAACCACACAATGTACATTTTCCAAAATGAAAATTATGAAAACAATGCTACAATATACAATAAGATGTAAGATGATTTTATTATAAATTACATAATTGTTTATATTTAAGATAAAATTACCAAAAGATTTACCTCATTATATAATTGATGATTTTAACTCTATAAAACAATGACAAACACAACTTCAGAAGTAAATGTTAGTTCATTTTATATTTGTTTGATAATATTAATTTTAGATATATCTTATAATTTCTTGTTTATGTTGTTCATTTGAAAAACTATTTTTTTCTTTTTTTATAAGACAATTATTTTTCTTTACTAAATTATACTTTTAAATTTGGTCTGTCATAAATTCGGCCATATCTTCAACCCTTAAATAGTTGAGCTAGACAACCCCAATTTGTTTGAATAAATTAATTTAATGCTTGTTCAATAACCTAGCATCAATAGTTTAATAGAGCTAGTGATTATTAACGATTTATTCTAAAAAGATTATTAGAGTAAGTTAAAAATACAACTTATATGTTTAAGTCGTAAGTTTTTATTTATTTTTGTTGCAGAAGTGCAAAAAAGATTAATATAAGTGTGTATGTCATGGGATGCATTTCAAATAAACTTTTAAATGTTATAAGAGAAATGTTAGGAACACTTTCTTTCTCTCTAACATTCATTTTTTAATTGGATAAAACTGATGTGCTTCTTACCACTCTATATGAGATCCATTTTTAAATTGTGACAGGCACATGAGTTTCACCCCATAAAAAATTGAGTGTTAAAAGATAGTGTACATATCACTCTTCAAGTTCCTAACGTGTAAAAAAAATGCAATGCTGACAAAAAAAAGAACAATAAAAAGAGGTTATATATAAAAAAAAATTGTATAAGGATACTCAAAACTCAAATACAAAAGGAAAAAAAAGTAGAGAGAAATCCTTATATAAGAATACAATATGTATTCACAAATAATTCATAAAAGAGTCAGTTGATCCTTTAGATTTGTTAGGTTATTATGACAACTCAAGGGATCATTTGATCCCACCTGGGTGATTAGTTTAATAGACCCCCTACAAAAAAGATTATGATGGATTGGGACCCCATTGAGGAGCAAATTCCAGGGAAATATGATAACCTTAGATGGGATCTAACCGTTTTAAATATTGGCAAGAATTTGGAGCTCCTCGTCCCCTTAGTCGGGCACGCACAAATACATACCCTCGAGAAAGAGATATGTTGATCTGAGTAGAACCTACTCTGGTCAAAATCTCACCCCAAGTATCATCCATTGAAGTAATATAAACCTAGAGGTCTTGCATCTCAGTAACTCCCAATCATAAAGAACTCGCCTCCATGTGAGAGCCAAAATATCCTAGTCCCCACCCAATAATCCATCTTCTCCACCTTCAACTCACTCTCGCTAGAAACATAGAACAACCTCTAAAACCAAACACCAAAACACCGAGAGAACACCCCTCAAGCCACGGATCTTCCCAAAAGGAAGTAGACATGACATTTCCCACCACCTTGGAGACCCCAAGAAAAAACTAGTCTAAGGATGGATCATGATGTGTTTGTCCATAAATACTTGCATTGTTATTGACACTCAACATCCACGAGATGTAACCCACTTGGGCTGGTCTGATGGTATTAGCTTGGAACCTGGGAGAGTGCTCCTCCTCAAGGTCTCAGGTTCAATTCATCCAGTACCAATTTAGATGGATTAATTTAACTTTTAAAAAAAAAAAAATCCACGAGATGTGACATTTGTTCAATGAACATATTATTATGCATACCAAAACAACTAACAAAATTTGCAAAAAGACACATGTTCAAATCTATTCCCTCCCCAAATATCGCAAACACTCATTTTTAAATGTGTACGTCCGAACTCGTGTTAGAGTCAACGTAAAATTTTGGGAGCATTGATCCTCTAGATTTGAGCCTATGCAAGAGACTATCATCCCCAACTTACATTGGCATTATGTCATGTAGTTTTCTAGGTACATCTTTAGCTCTCATTTTGTCTATCATCCCCAGCTTACATTGGCAGTTATGTCATATAGTTTTCTAGGTACACCTTTGGCTCTCATTTTGTCTATCATCCCCAACTTACATTGGCCTTATGTCATGTAGTTTTCTAGGTACACCTTTAGCTCTCATTTTTAATCATAAAAAAATGTATAGATACATTTTTTTTTCTTTCTTCACCATGGTATATGTGGTGTTAATGATTACTCTAAATTACCACTTAACAAACAAGTACGCTCTTAATTTCCGGTGCTATGTTTTATGCTATGTCTTGCTAAGTAGGTAGGTGATTGGTGTCTCTATGCTCTAATTGCTTAGCTTTGAAGTCATACAGTAATTGGTGGTATATTAATAATTATACAAACTGAGGTGAGCAGATACTTGCAGAAGTCCAACATATGTAGCACGAAGGACATTAAAGAAAATAGTGTTTGGAGTTAAAAGGTGATTCCAAGTTCGGTTCTGCTTTCTCAACTAATCTGTCTGTCCTTTTTTCTTTCCCTTTTCATTTGGTTCATAATTTATGCCGTGCTACTTTGCCGACTTTCTGAAATACTAATTAATAAGAAAACCAACTAGTCAGAACTAATTTCATTTACATAATTAAATATTTGATGAAATTAGTTTTCAAAATAATATTTTGGAGACATCTTTTACATGTCACGTACAATCTCCGTCCCAAAATGTAACTAAGAATGAGTCAACATAAGTTAATGTATTTGATACAAATTTTGAACCAAATACATTAACTTTTATTGACCAATTTTTATTTACATTTTGAAATGGAGTGAGTATACTTCTATCTTAACATTTCAATTTCTTGTATATTTATTTGTATATCTTATGCGCACATTAAATGCAGATAAGAGAGATATACTATGAATTTAAACCTGCATCGCACTCTAACGCGTAAAATATCTCCAAGAACTTCTATTATTTGAGGTGCACTTACAAGATTCTAAAGAAATAGATTTGGGACCCCTTTCATCTTGATAAAAATATATCTAAAATATTAAACTAGCAATACCATACAACACTATATACCATGATTTTAAATTGTTGTTGTGATCGTAGTTATGCTATACGAACCTTTAAATTATTATTTTTTGTAAAATGCTAGTAAGTGTGACTGCAATTGTGATGTCATTGCAAATATTTCTAAAAACTATGATCTATACAGTAGCACAAAAATATAGAATTTAACCCTTAAATTTCAAAGTCCAAAATCAAGTTGCTATTAGCAACTGGTTGTTTCCAAGATGTTTTGAATAAGAAGAGAGGTGGCAATTTTTAAAATATAATTAAAAAAAAAATTGTAAATAAAATGCAGCTAGTTCAAGAAGAGATAGGTTTATTTAGAAATAGAGCTCTTAAGCCAAGAAGAAGAGCAGAATAGTTTAGATTAAGAGAATGGGAGACACGGAAACAGCGCCCACGTTCCCCTCATATCTTAACTTAGTTTCTTTATGATTCTCTCTTTCTCTGTCTTTTTCATCCTCTCATATCATAACCCTTCCCCTAGCTCTATATATATACAAAATATAAATATTTTCTTTATTACATATCCAAGAAATAAATATTTATATCTTATGTCCCTACCCTTCTTGTGAACCTCCATAAATACTCTCTTGTGTTCTCTTTTTAAGCTACTATACCTTGGTTACAATAAAGCTCAACAACTCTAAGTGTGCAACAAGTTTTCATATATATGATCATGGTTTGTTGAATTCCCTTTGATTTCTTGGTTATTTTTCTATCAAAATTCTTATATATTGATGACTTCAATTTTGGTTTAAATGATTTAATTTGGTAATTGTTAATATAGGGATACCAAAAGCCTGCATGGTTGGAAGCTCTTTATACAGAAAAATTCTTTGTTGGTTGTTCTTACCATGAGAATGCAAAAAAGAATGAGAAGAATGTTTGTTGCTTAGATTGTTGCACAAGTATCTGTCCTCATTGCTTTCCATCTCATCGCTACCACCGCCTTCTTCAAGTTCGTCGTTATGTTTATCATGATGTTCTTAGATTGGAAGAACTTGAGAAACTTATAGACTGCACCAATGTCCAGGTACATATACATGTTCAAGAGTGTGTTTCTTGGTTCACTAGTTATATGTTGCATATTGATTCATAATTGCATACAAGAGAACTTAATTGAATTCCAATTTAATCTTATGTAATTCAACATGGATGTACTTTTAATTTCTGATTGAAAAAGGTTTGAATTATGTTGTTTAATAGGCCTATACTATCAATAGTGCCAAAGTGGTGTTCATCAAGAAGAGACCTCAAAACCGCCAATTCAAAGGATCAGGAAACTACTGCACTTCATGTGATAGAATCCTCCAAGAACCTTTTATCCATTGCTCTCTTGGATGCAAGGTACATATATTAATTATATACACTAAACAAACTAAATTCATCCTTTTATTTATGTGCTATAAAAAAAGGTTTATACATAGAATTATGGATTAATGAAACTGATTGTTCTTTAATGGAACATATATATACTAGTATCAATCAAACTTCATTGAATTAAATTCATTTATGCTCATTGATTACAAGTGAATTGAGTTTGAATCGAATTGAACAAATGATTGGATATACTTAAATTATCTTATGCTCATTGACAAAAATATAGTTGACATTGAGCACATATTGATCAGATACACTTGAATTATATAGCAATCGTAATTGATGCGCGGTGTATGTGAGTGTTATAAATCACGGGATACCCAGTTCAGTTTCCTTCTCATAAAAATAATATGTGCTTGAAGTTTTTTTTTTTTT
>Ga0228710_1003284_pt1 | contig 25787 bp, 18 predicted proteins | sample MedpolnodulmetaG_FD_177995 | JGI IMG/M metagenome (GOLD analysis project Ga0228710, IMG submission 177995) | Root nodule microbial communities from Medicago polymorpha collected in Santa Monica, California, United States - pink nodules | ecosystem: Host-associated > Plants > Roots > Nodule...
GTTTGATTAATGAGAACTGAGAAGTGGGCCGTCTTATTGGACCATAGATGAACCGGCCCAATTTCATCAAGCTCCACCTAACAAACGAATTAGGGTTTCTACCCTTTCTACTATATAATCAACGCCACACCCTTCTTTCTTCAACATCTTCTTAACAAGTATTCCAATCTAATAGTTTCTTCTCTATACTTTTCCTTTTTGCAATCTTAATTATTCTCTCTCAATTATAACATAGTATAAAGCTTTTAATTTCATAGGCTATGATGAATCATAGAGATAGTCATGCACCACTCTGATTTTCAGTGCTGATAATTTTCTCATACCCATTATTTTTCTGAGCCTTTTTTCCTTCAATTCTCATAGATCTTCTGAATTTTGATTAATTTTTATTTGTTAGTTTTTATGTATTAATGAAATAGAGAACCAAATGATGCGGGGTTTATAACCCCAACCATGATGCGGACCGTACAGCTTTATAGCTTCTGGGGATGAAATTTTGGTTTCTGATGGTTCTCCCTTTGTTCTATAATTACACTGTTTATTTGTTTTTTTTTTTAAGCTATGAAGCATGGTCACTCTTTAAATCATAAATGTCTTGACATCAGACATGTATTGTGTTTGTCACGACACTGGCATATATAATTAGATTGTATTGTAATTTTGTCAAATTATTAGAGGATATTTTTAATTCTGTTGAATTTATTTGTTGTTCGAATAAAATATTTTCCGTTGAAGAGTATTTTAGTAATCTGAATGGAGAGAATCATAATTGAGCTCCCTTGTGTATTTAAGGTTGAGGAATCAGTTTTGTTTTTTTTTTTAATTTGCTCCTGGATTGATACTTGGCATTCTGAGGGAATAAAATAAGTGCAACACCAATCAATTTATTTATAAAAGGTATCGGTATATGTTTGTAAAAAGTTTTTAAATGACAATTAAGAACTAAAGCCTTAAATTGAATAATAAAATTATTCTTTTCTTTATGAGCAATGTTATTTGAACATTAATTTGATTAAATAACATTAATTTGATTCACATTCACATTGACGATCATATTTTTATAAAAAAAATTATGTATTGACACGAAAACCAAGATAATAGAGAGAAAATAAAAATATAATGTGAGTATGGGAGAATTGTCACAAAAATTGTTAGAAAATGGTTTACATGTATCATTTTTCTTTCTCTATTTCAGTCTTGAAATCTAAGAAATGAACCTTTATCAAAGACGTCTTGGCCTATGATGATCCTTAGTAGTCCAATATAATGACTCGGTTTTGGACTAGACCAAATGCTTGATCATTAAGATCATCCTCCATTGAAGGTCGACAAATGGGACCACTGATACTATCTTGATATATAAGACTCACACCATTAAAAATATGCTTCATTCTAACCCTTGCTGTCCATCTCAATCACAAACTAACTTGAGCTTTGTGCGTCCTAATGACTAAATCCCCCCACAATATTTCACACTAGAGATAGCTACATGATTTCACACCTGAAAATAAACAATTAACACATCTATACATTAAGAATATTAACATTTCAGCATACACCTCCACAAACAAGAAGCTATGCAAAAATCTGATAGAAACTTCGTAACCTCTAGTGATTATCCATGGATTATATCCCTACAAGTTTAAAAGGGGATAATGAGGCGATAAACTGAAAATATGCATGAGTTTCAAGTAGTTTTGGACTGAGGAAAATATGATTGATCACTAAAACACGCCAGTGTGTTGGACATTGACTTCAGGATGGTTTCTGCCAATTTTTCCATCAACGAGACTTTGGCCATTGAAGCTAAAGATGTGTGCATCGATGCCCAACCGTTGGTTGTCAGTATTCTGCATTTCCTTCACCTTGAAAGGCAATTATGTCCAATATTGATCACAACCAATTCCATCAATGACAATCTCGGTTCAAACACATATTTGTCATCAAATACAAATGAGGCAGAAATAAAGAATTTTCTTGTACCAAATACCTTCAACTTTGAGTTTGCAAAATGAATATCTGATTTGCGAAACAAATTTGCTAGTTGCTTCAAAGCTAAATTAAATCAATGCTAAACCAACAAAGTGATATGGTAAACTGAATCAGTACAAAATGAACTTCTAATTGCAAAACGAATTTGCAAGTGGCTTCAAAGCTATACTACACGTTAAACCAACCAAGTGAAATGGTAAAAAATGGTAAACCAGTTTACCACGTTTTTTTTTTTATTAATTGGCTGGTTTGATTATTATTTTATTAACTGAGTAGAACTTTAGTTACTTTTAACCAAATTTTTGCACACCCCCTGACTGCAAGCAACGAGCCAATCTGCAACCATCGGTGGCTCTGCGATGGCGGGTCAAACGTTGGCGGCAACATAAAAGGAAAGGAATGAGTAGGTGGAGAAAAGAATAGGACACAAGCAATTTGTATTTTAGAGTTTGTCTTTTGTCCTCGTGAGTCTAGCTCAGTTGGTACGGACAATACATAATATATGCAAAGTCCGCGATTCAAACTCTGACCACCACAAAAAAATTCTTCGAATCATTTTCATGTTGTTATTGTATTCACAAAAAATTTAAAATAGATTAATCATAAACATTCTCTACAAAATTACTTCTCTTTATTTCCTTATCCCAAAAACCCCCTCCGAACTCTCTATCAGAAGTTAAGAGACTAATTTGTTTACTAAAATAATTTTTTTTAGGGCTTATTTATCAATGTTGCATAAACTCAGATCATAATGAATTGTAAATAATTTTCATTTATCTCCTACACGATCACAATATTTGTAACCACCATAAAGGAATTAAAAATGCAGCCATTCACAAGATTTCAAATTGAACTCTCATGTTGAGAACACCAAGAATTTTAATATATCCTTACAAAAACTTTGATAGACTTTTTTATAACCAATATGTAACAACAGTTTCATGATTCATCTACACAATTTATCATCATCTTAACAAAAAAAAAATTGATCTTCACATCATGTATCAACTAATTCATGCAACATCATGTAGTTGCATTGCATCTAATACCTCTATGCTTTTAGTGTACACTTGTATAATTTCACGAACCATCACTAATATGCCCACGGGAGTGCACCAGGATATGGAGCTGGTCCACAGTATCTGAACAAAGGTTCAATTTCTGGACATCCATTAGGATACGGAATTGACCGATGAAAAGGATCACGCTTTAGCTTTTTGTGATAAAGTGAACCTCGACATCCGTACGGATCTCTTGAGAATTGCGTTCTCACCAATTCCTCGCCTTTTAAAGCAGCTGCTTTTGCATTTGACGTAGCAGGTGTGCCAGCGTAGAAGAACCTTGACGCTGGAAAGCCAATCGCAGATCGATGTAGATTTGCAAATCTGTCTTCCTTGAAATCATAACTTACAACCTGATTCCAGATTTAGCAAATCAGAATAAACTCATGATGCAACTGAAAAAATAATGCACACCATCATTCAATTTATAATTTTATTGATGCATGATACTTGGACAGAAAATGATCGACAAAACAGAAAACTTGTCGTTCCATACTACTATTGAATCAGCAGTAATATATAAAGAAGCAAAGCAATAAGGATTGTAAGTGGAATGTGCATGTGATCATAGTAGCATAGCAAACACGACTACACGAGTGCAACAAATTATGAAGCACGGACACCTCTGAAGAGATTAGACGTATATCCATGTCCAACATGTGTCAGTGTGCAGTAATTGTACAACACTCGTATGACATGAGTCTGACAACTCAGACTAGTATCCCAATTTTATTTCCTTTACCTCACACACATCAGACACTATTTGGACACATTTGAGATACATCTACGGAGGTTAAAGATGTGTTGAAGCTATAATGATCAATGAAGATATTAAAGACACTGGATTTTATTTCATCATATTTATCATCTTTTTTTAGATATTTCTTTTAGTAATGATCAATGAAACAAATTGCTCAATTTACATGACATATGTGTATCGGTGTCCTGTGTTTTTGACATTAGTAGTGTGAAAATGTCGGTGTTTGTGCCAAAGTTCGTGTTTCATAGACAACAACTTCTCTAAATTTTCTGACATGTCAATTATAGGAAGCAAACACTTCTCTAAATCATATTGTGAACGAGCCAAATGTGAACTGCAGCATTTTTCTTCCCTATTAAGTATTACTGGTTAATAATCCGTACTTTCTTTTCTGCAATTTTGTATGCTTGATATTTAATATCGAGGCAGAAATATCAAAGACAACTCCATGTTTTTTTTTTGCGGAATGCAAAACAATATTCACATGCAGTAAGAAATCAGCATGCACATTAATAATATTTTTCAGCAATTAATTCCGAGCATTTCTCGGCAGACATTACAAAAAACTGAGAATTTGACATTGTGATGGAACAAAAGTATGGCCCTAGATAGTCAATCACAGCGCGATCACGGTGGTGCGGAGCGGAGAAGCCGCGTCAGATGCATTCTTGAAGAATACAACATGTCGCACCGTTGCAACGCATCTTGTACGCGATAGTGATAACTGCAAGTAAAATGCAAAGACCTACACTTTCCCTTCCTTCTTTTTCTTCTCTGTGCACAAACCTTCCTTCTTCCTGCTTCCTTTCAATTTCTGCAAGACAGCCACAGAGACGTTCACCCCACACTGCCATCAAACAGCCCAGCGCATACCAGATTCTGTTTTCCTTCCTCTGTTTCCAGTGTTTCCCGTTTTTGCTCCTCTCTGTTTCCATCTTATCCAGATTTCCTTCCTCTTTTTTCCCACTGTATGTTTCTCTCTCTCTCTGTTTTTTATTTATTTTCCTCTCTCTGTTTTGTTTTTTATCTTTTCTTTGTTATGCTTTCATTCTTATTTTTCTTCTTCTGTTCCTTTTTCCTTCCTATTCTGTTTTTATTTTTCGATCCAGTTTTTGTTACTCTCCATTTTTTAATTTTATTCTGATTTTTGTTTCCCTCTGTTTTTCATATTTCTCTCACACCCCCTCTGTTTTGGCATTTTCTATGTTTTTATTTTTCCCTTGCTAAATTATGAATATTTCACGAGTTGAGTTGTTTGTTTAATTTTACATTGACTATGATTTTATACTTTCACAATATTATTCATGTATTTGTCCAAAAAAGGATCAAATAGCGGTTACCCCACTATACGCTATCCCACTTTTTGGGCCAGCTGCTCCGCGCTGCTATTTGGGATTAACTACCTAGGTATCACATATTTTAATATATTATTTTTCTTCCTCTAAATTTACTTTGGTAATTCAACAAAATATGTGTTTATACAAAAAGGAACAGAAAGCTTCAGAATTCACAAAAGTAAGGCATACATACAGTAATATTTTGAGGATAGGTGCCAGTAAGCTCTCGGAACCGACAGACACTAAATAGAAGATTTTCAAAGCTGTCCCTTGCATGTTCTTCGGTAAGTGCTCTCCATTTCACACTTTCTTCCTTACCTACAGAGAAAACCCAAGAGAATGATACTATTTCTATAAAGGCAGTTTATGTGGGAAGAAGCATATGCAGATAAACCAAGGCGAACCACTTTCATGTTATCCATATCAGCAATACCCAGAGAAAACAAAGATAAAAGATGCAACAGAGACCGATCGAGCTAATTATTTTGAAGTTGTAGGAACTATTTTAGAAGCTACAGCCTACAGAATTGATGAGACAGGGCGGCAAGACCGTAAGGAAACAAATGATAAATTTATCAATTTCCATGTTCTTTCACATAGACGGGTTGCAGAAACACATCTAAATACAAGCTCGATTGGCTACCTGGTCTACCATGCTTGATGTTCTTTTATGATCATGTTTTTAATTTACTTTGAGACATTCATGTCTGACATAAAGTGCATGATACACTAGTCAAATATCCAGGCCATGCAAATTGACATGAATTGATGAAAGGATGAAGTAGAACGGAATGAAAATAAAACATATTTCAATACTTACGTTACATAAAATAGGAAATAATGAAATGGAATCTGAATCCATTCCACCAAAAATTATTCTTTCTATTTCCCTCTAACTTAAGAGCATGAGATAAAATCATTTTTTATCCTATCATAAAAATATCCAATCAATAGAATCATAGTAACTTCAATCTATTTCATTTCATTCACTCAAAATTTAATTTCTAAAACCATAGTCTTATATTGCAGTCTGCAAGTCAAAATTACTAGAGTCTCTATAACAACATAGCAAAGGTTTTAAGTAAAGGTCTGCAATTATGATCTGTTATCGCGATCACTATTTTAATCATGAATCGCAATGTAACCGCAACCAAATTAATAAAAACGGTCCCCTACCACAAATGTTCCAACAAAATCACGGTTCTTTATATCTTTGCTGCCTAACATGATTTCAATCACAACCACATCATCCATATTCTTGGCTATATCAAGGACGATAGCACAACCTAAATTTAAGACTTTAACTGCCATCACAACTTAAAACCTTATCGAGAAAATATTAATCTCCATCATACAAACTTTCAGTGAACAAACATTTTGATTCCTAAATATGTAATGTCTGTCATTATTGTTCCTGAATGTATCAAAATTGCAAAAACGTCCTTAATGTCTATCGCCAGTAATTTTATCGATCAAATCGACTAACATAATACACGTTTGAGAATCAAACAAACAATTGAACAGACTAACTAACTAACATTCACATATACTGCGACAGCGCCTCAGACATTTACGTATAGAAATGACCATTTACACAACAAACTTCGAAAACTTACTACTAATACCAAAACAATCTATCTACCATGTAATCAAAACCAACAAAACTCACCAAACCATCCTTTAAAATCAGCAACAGCCCAATAACTCTGCGCCTCACTCCTCGGCCCTGCGTCTTTCCTCGTCTCACCGCCACTAAACAAAAGCAAACCCTCCTCATCCTTATCAACAATCCCAACTCCTTCCTCAATATGCTTCACAAAAGTTGCAGCCTGACCAGGATTCTTCTGATAACTCTCCAAATACCACGAATCCTCTTTCTCAATCTTCCCACAACCACTACTCATATAAACCGAATGACCAGCAACCATAACCAAATTCCTCAGCTTTGAAAACGGGTAATCATCAAAACCCAGATCAGTTTTCGCGTAATTGTTCAATTGGGTTGCGTTGTAAGAGAGAAAAACGAAAAGGGTTATACCGAAAGTTAAAGATAGTAGTAAAATAGCTACGAAAGGATGAAGCTTGAAAAAATGGTGGAATTTTTTGAGCATTTTGAAAAGGTGGAAAATTGGTGAGTTTTTGGGTTTTCTGGTTCGTTTGATTGTGGTTGTGGGAATGGCAGATTCTAAATCGAAATCGGATTTTGGGTATGCGGGGAAAGATTTGTAGGATTGTGATGTGAATGAGAAATTGTTCATTGTTTTGGTTTGAAGCGATGCAATGGAATCATTGAATCGCGGTTTTTTGCAAGAGAAGCTACATGGAATGAAGTGTGTAGAGAAAAAGTGGTTTGATGAGAAGATCCAAATTCAGAGGATCTTGTATTGTCTGTTGGGCTCAGATCAGACTTTTTATTGGAAAAGTATTGGAAAAGTAGTCGCGTCCAAACCGAACTGAATCGCATGCAATTTTATATTTTGGATTGAAAGACTTCTTTTCTTTTTAATTGATTTAATCCGCACCACGAATACATTTTATTTTAGTGGTAAAATATGTTTCATTACATTAAAAAAAAACATTATGTTAGTATTATGAAAAGATAAACAATTTGAGGAAAAAAAAATAGAATTGCGATCAAGGATAGAGTATGGCATAAAATCAATTCTTGGAGTAGTAAGTGTCTTTCCAAAGCAGGGCGTGAAGTCATAATTAAATCGGTTCTTCAAGCTATCCCTTCGTATGTCATGAGTATTTTTCAATTGCCAGCAACTCTTATTAATACCATCAAGGAAATGATGAATTCACTGCTTTGGTGGGGTCATGGTAGAACTAATCAACGCGGTATCAACTGGCTAAGTTGGGAGAAGCTCTCTATGCATAAAAATCATGGAGGTATGGGCTTCAAAGACCTCACTGCTTTCAACTTAGCAATGCTCGGTAAGCAAGGGTGGAAGCTGCACACAACACCGGATTCTCTTGTATCCCGTATTTTCAAAGCACGGTATTTCCCCTCCGCATCTTATCTCACAGCCAATCTCGGTCACAATCCGAGTTATGTTTGCAGGAGTATCCTTCGTGCTAGATTCCTTGTTCGTGGGGGAGCTCGCTGGAGTATTGGGACAGGTGGTGACATCCCTATTCTTGATGAACCGTGGTTATTGAACGGGGGTCGCATTGATGGTTATTGAAGGTGCTCACTTTGTTCGCAACTTTACTGTTAAAAGTTTGCTTGAGGAAAATTTAAAAAGATGGAATGAACCGCTGATCCGGCAAGTTTTCAGTCACGGCATTGCTTCTGTCATCATAAACACGCCTCTCTTCTCTCAGGTTCAGGACCGTATTATTTGGAAAGCGGAAAAGGATGGAAAGTACTCGGTTCGGAGTGCCTATAGGCTTTGTGTTGAGGATTTAATTGATACATCCTACCTTAGGTGTCCGGGCTACTGGTCCGGGATTTGGCGTTTAAAAGTCCCTCCAAAGACCAAAAACATTGTGTGGCGCGTCTGCAGAGGAGTGCTGCCAACTAGGAAACGGTTACGAGACAAAGGCGTGCAATGTCTAGAAGCGTGTGTTATATGTCCAGCAGCAAGGGAGGATGTGTCACACCTTTTCTTTGCTTGCCCTTACGCTATTCAGGCCTGGCAGATGTCCGGTTTGTGGTCTGAAATTCAGCAAGCCTTAAGTTAGTTAGACACAGCTTCTGCTGTCATTTTCCACTTGCTGCAACATCTTACAATAGAACAAAGTCGGATTTTTGCTGCTACAATGTGGAGTTTATGGAAGCATAGGAACCTAATGGTGTGGGAGAATAAGAATGAGTCATGTGCCATGACTGTTGATCGAGTGCGCGTAATGATGGAAGAATGGCAACTCGCGACTGCTAACCGTTCCACTTCTGCACAGCAGAATGTGCATCTGCAGGCTTCAGCTGCTACTGCACAGCAGATTGTGCATCTGCAGGCTTCGGATGCTACTGCACAGCAGCCTCCTGCGCACCTGCAGCAACTTCCTATGGCTGCTGCACATTCTGCTACATGGCAGCGACCATCCCATGGTCCTCTTAAGTGCAATGTGGATGCAGGTTTCTCAACAGCTAAGAACAGAACCGTAATAGACATTTGTGTGCAAGATGACCACGGTGCTTATGTGCTCGCTAAAGCAATCAGCTTCGACATTGTGCACACGGTCCGGGTTGGCAAAGCTTTGGGTTTATACCATGCTTTGGAATGGCTAAGTGATATGCAATTCGACAATGTAGACTTTGCGACGAATTCTAAAATTACCTATGATGCCTTTCACTCTCATAAAGATGACGTCTCCGAGTTTGGACATATCATTTGAATCTGTCAAGCTCTCTTCTCCACTCACTTTACAAACTCTCGGGTTGAGTTCACTAGGCGACAAGCGAATGCGGCAACTCATGCCCTTGCAGGGGAGGCCACTTCTTTAGCTAGTCCTGTCATTTATTTTAATATCCGCGTTGTATAAACAATATTACCTTTAATGAAATGCTATAAGCATCTTTCCTTCAAAAAAAAATAAATAGCAAAGGTAACACATAAAATGAGACGAGGAAATAATTTCCTAGTTGACTCGGTTTATTGTTTTATGTAATAGATATATGAGTCATTGTTCCCGAGAGTTTAACTTAGTTGGTAGAAACTATATACAGAGATTACAGTTTAAACTTCGGACACCCCACATATTTATTTTAAAAAAAATCAATTTCTTCTATCTATTGAATTACTTGAAGAAAAAAAAGATATATATGAGACATTAACATTGAATCTATGATCCAAAAATGAGTGTGATCCAATTGTGAACTAATGGTGATTAGGAAAACGAAAATGGTTTACCGTTTGGAAATGACTTTCATAAAGTGGGGCTAGGATCCTCTCCATTTGATAAATTGAAAGGAGTATACAATTTGAAGAGAGATAAACACATAAAATAGATTGTGGATCATGGGTAAAGATCCTCTCCATTTGACATAATAAATGGAGTATGCAATTTGGAGAGAGATAGACACATAAAATAGATAGTGGATCCTACTATTAAGTGGGTCCCGTCATCATTAATTACTTTTTAGTTTTTTGAATTTTTTTTTGTCTATATCTCTCCAAATGGATGAAGAGAATAATAAATGGAGAAGATCTTAACTCGTGGGTCATACCTTTAAATGTGTCCCACGATCATTAATTATTTTTAAAATTTTTTGAGTCTATATCTCTCCAAATAGAAGAAATGGAGAATGTATAAAATGGAGATGATCTTAACTCCATAAACTAAGAGAAATTTTTTTAGAAGAACACGTTTAAAGGAACTTGTGTGAAAAAAAAAAGTTTAAAGGAAATTATGCCAAACTAGACAACTTTTTAGAGCAGTTAGTTCGTTGGTACACTTTTTTTTTTCCACTTTATAATTATTGGCAAAAAGACGGGCACTCGTATGCCTGTCTTTCCGTTTTTTTTATTGCATCAACATTTAAAAATTATGAACGGTTTTTTTTATTTATAAAATTTTGATTTTGAATAAAACTAAAAATACAAATGAAAAAGTAAGTATAAATACATTCATCTAGTTTGTTACACATTTTAAATAATAAAGGGTAAAAGCTGGCATATATATATTCATATCGTGTTTGTTACATTTTTTTTAATATTTAAATTTATTCTTATTTATTTGTTATATGTGTTATTTGCATTGAAAATTGAGGGTATTTTTTAAAAAGAGAAAAAGTCAACCCGAAAGAGCTGAAATAGGTTGTTTTCTTTATATATATATATCCAATAAAATTTTGAGCTTGGAAATCAATTTTGTATAGGTAATAAGTGTGTACAACATATATTTATCCTATTGCCTTTTATTTTTTATTGCTAATAGAGTTCTTTACTTTGTAATAAATAAGATGAGAATGACAATACTAAGAGATTAAGAGTTTTTGTAATTCGTTGGAATTAAAATAAGACATGAATACCAAGAGTTTATGTAACTTTTTGAAAATCTTAAATTGCAATAAAAATAAATAAACTTCGGTATTAAAAATTTGAAGGAACCAAATATTTATTAATATAATAAACTATATGTAATCTATTAATAATCATATTCATATTGGTCCTCGACACAATAAAACAGTTTTCTGGTTGGGGTGTGTAAAGAAATAAAAATTGTGCGGGTTGTGACGGACTTCTTTTGGATACTAATGACAGACATATCAAAGGGTTTGAGCTCAAGACGGGAGTTTGTGATGCTTTGTATGCTTAAAAGTGAGGTTTGTATTTCGGTTTAGAGCTAGCTTGTCATGATGGAATTTCACATCCTTGTGTGGAAAGTGATCACGAATTGTTGATTGACATGGTTAAAAATAATCGCAAGACTATGGGATGATCCCTTCGTTGATTCGACGTATAAGAAATCTCTTGGATCATAGTTGGCGTGCTTAGGTTCATCATACTTGGCGAGAATGCAACATATATGCTGATTGACTTGCTAATTTATGCCTTACCATAAATTCTTAGAATTTTATTATTTTGGAGACACCTCATAATAGGATTAATAGTCGTCTCTTTGATGATATTTCCGAAACTTATGTCTAAAAATGTTTACTTAGTTGTTTAGTTTTTTCTTCTGAGGTTTTTCCTTCTTTTGTACAAAAAAATAACACATGTGACTTAGTCTAAGAAAAAATATTAAAATTCATAAGGTCGGATAGTTTATATATAACAAAAAATTGTATGATAAATCTCATAAAATACCAGTGTCATACCCCATGGCTACAATTACTTAGGTCACTACTGTACTAATATATCTGAAAATAAATATAAATCATTGGATAGTTAATATAAAAATAAATCATAAAAATAGACCAATGAAAACAACTCATCAAATAATTATTTAATCAAGAATAAATAACACAGATAGAATAACATACAAATTAACTAATCAAAATAGAGGGTGTCATTATTTTCTTTAAATCCTTTCCACAAAATAAATTATTAACCGCTTAAATGATAAATCAAGAAAATTATTATAAATGCCATATCTAAAATATTGGGTCGTTACATTGTTCATCTGGTGTTCTACCGAGGCATTGTAGTAAATGGTTACTAAATGGGTTGTTAAGATTAGAGACAGGACACGATTTTGATAAGGTCTCTCTGACATACAATCTTTGATATTCTCATCAAATTGTTGAGGAACCACGTATTAGTCGCAGCATCTCTAAACCTATGTCATTTTAATCTTGTCTCACCATACCAATATTTTTTACTTTTCTTCTTCAGGCACTATAAGTATGTTCATGCCTCTCATGATAACTGGTAGAACCACTTATAGATTCCTCAAGATCCACCACACATGCATCTTGAGTTGAGTATTGATACCACTATCCAGGGTTGAGTATCATCACTCATATCTAGGGGTGAGTACTATTCACAATCTCTTTAGGTCAATCCACTTTCAACATCCCCAGCAGAATACCACCACATATATGTTGAAAGTCGCGAGTGTTTAACATCTCTCCAGACTCATTTAATCAAATTACAAGGTGTTTTCACTACTGACCCAATTACAACACTTTGAGTTTGTATATGTGTGCACAAATCCTAGATCATTGCAAGTGCGTGAGAACAACTTGATTGATGTACAACATCATTAAGTGTAAACCTTAATCATCCTTTATAGTAGCTCTTTCATTGTCATACAAGTATGAGCCAACCGTAATTTGTCTTCAAAGTTGAAATAGGCCGAAAGAATAAGGAATATTACCTAGTACCAGGATGATACACTTTTGCAAATGGGGCAACATGGATTGAACCACACATCATGTCTTGTTAGCGACAGCATATATCCACATACCAACTCATCAGAACTGTTCTACTTTCGTGTGCTTTCTCCTACCAAATTTGGCCATGACCATTCCAGAACATGACTGCTTTTACCTACGACCGTACCACAACCGTCACTAAAACTCTGGTATTTTTTTAGGCGAAAACTCTGGTATTATTATTATTAGGAAGAATCCTAACAATACACATTTTAACACACTCTCTTTAATTGGTTAAAATTCACATAGATTCCACCAAATTATGTGGGGCCATATAAATTTGGTTGGACCCATGTGAATTTTAACCAATCAAAGACAGTTTGTTGAAAAATGTGTGTTGCTAGCCTTTTTCTTAAGATTAGTAAATAAATCCAATAACAAAAAATTATGCGTTCAAAAATGGTTTGTTTCCGTTCGCATGAATCACAGGTTCCTATAAAGGTATATTTACTTAAAGACTAAAATTATTTAGCTCATGAAGGCTTGATATTTTGTTCACTGTATCTCTATGCAGTGGAAACTCATTTTACTTTGTTGTGTAAAATTCAAGTCTTTTTAATCTTAGAGGTAGACCATTGGGGAGAAAAAGAAGAAAAGTTTCTCTTAATAAAAAATCATTGTTACACGCACATAGATATGTGCTTTTTAACAACAATATTGTGGACCCCTTTCAAAGAGAACATATTGACCTATCAAGAGACAAGATTGAAAATCGTCGGCTCTCACCATATGAAATCAACATAAATAATTCATAGTCGAACATTTTCTGATTGGTTTCATGAACGAGTAAGTTTTAGAAAGCTTTTTCATTATTAATATTGTATTTCGTTTCATTTCTTAATCATTTAAAATAAAATTGTGTTAGGTCTCACGATTGGAAGAGCAAGCAAGTGTTATCATCGAAGTTCAAATTAATATGATGACCCGTCTATTTTTTTGCTTCTAAAGCCAAAAAAGAATTCTATGTAAATAACAAGAGACAAAATGATTGGTTTGTCGTTGTGCACTCTGAAGTTAGAGATGTATATGATTTGAGTGGTCTTCAATCCAATGATATAGATAAAGGAAATGAACAACTCTCGGAAGAAATAAATGATAATGACTTGATTATACCAGAAGCTAGCTAATGATAATGATGATACCATCGAAGTTCAAATTAATATGGAGGATAAAGGAATGCTAGCAACACTCTCTTTTGAACACTTTCTCTAACACTCACTCTTTTATTGGATGGAATTGATGCATGTCCCACCACTTTGTGTGGGTTCTATTTCCAAAGTGTACACCCACAATGATTTAAACCAATAAAAGAATGAGTCTCAGAGAGAGTATTCAAAAGTGAGTGTCGCTAGCATTCCTCCCCCAAAGTGATATCCCCCAAAATGATGAGGATTGTGATACATGGGATGAGAGGAGGAAAACTACGTTTGTTTTCCTATTATTAATGGTTTTATTGATTTTGTTTAAGGTGTGTATGGATAATTTTAGATCATTTTGTTTCAACTGAAGAGGAGGTAATCATCATGTTTCTTTATATTGAGGTGTATGGTTAATTTTTTGACTTCTTTATTTATTGGTTATAGGAAATAAGTCAAATCAACAAAAGGAACCGTTCAAAATTTGAGGATTTACATTGCATGGGAACCATGAATCTTCCGAGGCTAATTCATGAGATGGTATATTTCTTTGTATCACTTGTATTAGTATTTTCAACTAGTTTGTTTTTCAACCCAAAAAGAACAAAAAAATAGAAGAAAAAATGACGTAAAAGAATTAGATGGTCTGAGAAAGATGATATAATTGAAATATAAAGACACAATAGAAAAAGATAGATCTTCACGAGAAAAATCAAAAAGGGTACAAAGAGAGTAAATCCTGTGAGAGGAGAAAGAGAGGTTGCACAACATGGTGGGTGGTGGCAAACAGCGGCGGAGGTGGGTTGCACAACGGTGGGCAACGACAGAGGTGGCTATCGGCTTTGCTGTATTTGCTGTCATTGAAGATCAAAAGAGAGAGATTGCTGTCGTTGAAAATTGGAAGAGAGAGAGAATGACACTGTGAGGTGGTGTGTTTAATTGGAGTTTAGATCGGAGCCCTTATTTTTTATCAAACAAGTGATAATTATTCGTACCATTCTCACATATAAAATGGATTCTCACTTGATATGCCCGGATACAGAGGTTTGCTAGCAAATCCCTACACACATATAAGGGTTTGCTAGAAAATCCATATATATATATATGAGATTTGCTAGGATATACTCACTAATTTTTATGAAGTGTGTTTTAGCAACATGCATCTTTAGATGTATTTAACTACTTCTTAGTTATGAAATGCTAAAACACTCCTTCTAAAAAATAAGTGGATGTATTTTAGCAAATGCTTGTGAGAGTTGTTAACTTACACCCACTTATTTTTTTAGAAGGAGTGTTTTAACAACATTCACCTTAAGGTGAATTTAACAACTTTTTAGTTATATCTTTGCTAAAAACACCTTAATAAAAACTAGAGTGTGCGTTTGCTATATGTTAACAAATTTTGATATTAGATTTTACTTTTATATTTATTTGTCACAAATCTTGGTATTTTTTTTCTTCTATATCTATCTGTCATAAGAGGTTTTGAAGAGATTGAGAATGAAGGGATTGATAAAAGGCGGCAGAAGGCAAGTTGATGGTTGGCGCAAACCCTGTTGTTTTGTTCTTTCTCTTTTACTCAATTTTTTTTTTGGAGAAAAATAAAGGGTTGACACATGGCGTAATCTGGTGTGTTCAATGGATTGGACGGGCGTGATTTGTTGAATGGCATGTGACTTTGGTGCCAATAAGGCTGCCTCTTCTTCCTCACACCCAAAACATATTCTCCATTAGCCTTTCATATCAAGTTACACGCCAAAACTAACCACCTTTATTTAAAATAAATCACATATTTGTCATCTTCTCATTCTCCTTTAAAGGAAGACCTTTTTTTGTTTTCATAAATCACATTCTTTAAAGGAGCTCGCTTGAAAAATGGGTTCTTCTTATCTTCTTCCTCATCCTCTTGACCATTGCTTCACAATCATCACTTTTGTATCATAAAATCTTGCACTACCCTTTCTTTTGCCTCACAATCATCACTTTCTTTTGTATCACAATCATCACTGCCTCTTCATCGCTTGAAAAAGTAAATCGCTTGAATAATATGTTTTTTTTTGTAATATTGTTTGTTTGTCCATCCTTCTTCTTGACCCCCTTACTCTCTCGTTGCGGTAATCATCTTCTTCCCTTTAACTTTGTGGAAGAAAATAAGTGTTTGATGCAAATAGAACAAAACAAAAACAAAAAATTATCTAATATATATGTTTTAGTTTTGCTAGAAATATCTATTTTATTTCTCATTTTTTTTCCTTTTTGATGTTTGAAGAGAGAAGAAAAGACCCACCATATTTATATTTTATTTAATATGCGTTTCTCATCATGATGTTTCCATGAAGTTCCTACCAAAGAATAAAAATAAATTAGCAACTAAATAGAAAGTAGAACATGATCATATAAGTTGTTATTATATGTCTATTTCCTTATACAACAGTCGTAAAATTGAGGCTGACATAATAAAATCTGAAAAAAATAATAAAGAATGAGATAAGAGAAGTAGACGAATGATAAAATTAAAGAGAAAATTAAATTATAAAGAAAAACAATAAGAACTTAAATTTTGAATTAATGAGTTTTGCCTTCATTTTTTCATTATTCTTACAAGATTTCAACATACATTGGTAGTAGTGTTTTGTTTAACTTAAACCAAATTCCAAATAACATACTTTCTTTTCAATTGGTCCAAAGTTGTATATAGCAATAATTTAATTTGGATAAAAAAGTATAATGTTTAATCAGTTGTGAATTGAGTGACTTTTTTGAAGAGCAAATTTAACTTTTTCGGTCATCAATACATATAACTATAGTTAAATGAAATCACTTAATCACAAAATGTAATATTTGGACTCAAAATAACCCTGATTTTGTGATGTGTCAATTTTTTAAATAAGGGTAGTGTTGTATTTTTCACATCTTTCTTTCTTATATTACTATATAGATATAGATTTACTCATCTAAATTTTTCCATCATTCATTACTTCTACTTCTCTTTTGGGGTTTTTCCGTTATCTATTACGAAAGGCTAAAATACAAATAAAAAATATAATAAAGTTTAGTAAACAAATATAAATGATCAACTAAGTGAGTTAAAGGGACACGCACAACATATTGAGTAGAGCTATTTTATAAATGGCTTCTTGCAACTCATAAGTGCTAAGAACTATTTAACTAAAGCTAACAAAGGATGAAATATTTATTTACTTATAAAATGATCAAACAAGTCTATTTTTTACAAGCAAAGGAGGAAAAATATGGCTCAAATTCGTATGTTTGTTTATGCTTTAATCATCTTTCTATCTCAATTTCTTGTTGTGACAAGTACAAGTATGTCATTTTTCACATCATTTTCTATTTTTCAAATATATCTTATAACAATATTTTTTGTTCACATTTAAGTAATATCCATTTTTCTTATTTGTCCATGTAGCTACCTTTCCATGCGTTTCTAATGATGATTGTCCAGTGCCGTTGCCTCCTCTATTTGCAAAGTGTGTTGTTGGTATTTGTGAATTCTTTATAGGAGCTCAAGTTGAAAAATAATTATGTTTCAGAGAATAGTATAATTTTTTTATTACGTCATAATGTTTGTACTCTTGTTGTAAGACCTGAAATTTAGATATGATTAGATTTATGGATTTGTATTTTGTCTTGATGTTTACTTTGATGATAAATGATTTTATGTAATGTTGTGTCCATGAAAATCCCCCCAACTCCATCGAGGAGAAAATAATTTCCGTTCCTTTTGCCTTTAAATATTCAACCACATGTTGAAATCCTTGAATGAAAACAATTTATACAATAACCTAATTGTATCCTTCTACTATGAATCAAATCTCAAAGTGTTCTTTAGAAAGATTTTTCAAAGAGATTGTTTGACAGTGAGTGTAGAGAGAATGAAAGAATTTGTTTCCAATGAATGGAAAATATGTGGGAAGATATATTTATTGTTGAAGGGTTTTAGAACAAATAAAACCTGAAAAATGGTTAAAAACCTCAATGTGAATTGATTCACTCATTTCATTAAGAGCACTGATATGTATACAACCCTAGGTGGCAAACCACCATCTACACCTTCCATTTGGCATTTTTTTATTAATTGTATTAGGAGGGTAATTTTGTCAATTTACACTCTCTCTCACAGACATTTACTTCCACCACTAGTAAGCCTCTTCTTCCTTCTCTCACCGACCACCACCGTCACCGCCACCGTCGCCTCCGTTCACACCAACTACCACGTCTTCACTATTCTCTCATCTCTCGCCGCTTCTTCACACAACCTCTGCACCTCTCTCCTTCGACGTCTCTGCTTTCCTCCATCCTCAATTCGCTGGCAGAACCCATCCACCACCGTCGTCGCCGCCCTCACCCTCAAATCTCACCGTTTCCGTCGTACCCCTCAGATTTGATACCTCTGTTAGCCACCATCGTCCTCGCCACAGACTTCCACCACCACCATCGCCTTTCTCGCCATCATTTTTCACCACCACGATTGTCATCACCCTCCTCACCACCACCCGTCGTCATCCTCTTCTTTGTCGAGATCTATGAGGGAGATGTAAATTGAGAAAGTTCTGTGAAAAAGATAGAGGGTTGCAGGTTGAGGACAGAGAGATTTGTGACTGAGATCCAAATACATATAGAGAGAAGTTTGAGGATAGAGAGAGAATGGTTGGGTCAGCAAAAAAAATTAATAAAATGCCACATGGCGGGGTGTACATGGGCGATACATGAGAAAGTGTGTCTACCAAATATAAACCTTTCATTAATAGATTCACAGGTTAAAAAATTAGATTATAGGTCGGTATGAATAATAATATGATTGGTTAATAGGCACTTACCTCCTGTAATATATGTCACTTTTAGTTTTCCACCGTGTAAATTTTTTTTGTCAGTTTCGATCCTTGTAAATTTATTTTTGATTTAGAATACACTCGTAGGCTATTTAACTGTGCATTTTCGTTGATGTGGCATATTGAATCGCCTTTTTATGACGACGTGGCACGCTGACTATATAATTAATTTTATTTTTTAATTTTCTATAGGATACACGTGGCATTTGTGATTTTTTAAATATAAATAAATAAAATTCTAAAGAAAACGAAAAAAACATTTAAAAAATTAATAAAAACTAAAAAAATACTGGAAAAATTAATTAAAATTAAAAAATGATTGAAATTTTTTTAAAAAATGAAAACAATTCTTGAAAAATTAATAAAAATGAAAAAAAATCTGGAAAATTTTTAAAAATGAAAAAAATTAATATTTCCAAATTTTTTTTTTTCCAATAACTGAAAAATTAAAAAATGCTGGAATTTTTTTTTTTTTTTGGGAAAATGAAAAAAATACATTTTTTTTTCGGAAGTAAGAAGTTTTATTTTATAAAAAATATAAAATTCAGGAACTTAAAATATTTTGAAAATAATAAGAAAATATATTTTGATTTTTTTTAAAAAAAGATCAGATTTTTCTTTCGAAATTAAAATTTTGTTTTTTTATTTTTATAAAAAAATAAAAATATTGGAAAATATTTTCATAATTAATAAAACAAAACATTAGAGCATGAAGAATAGAATTAAGGGCTTGTTATTCAACAGTATAACATGACTTATATACCGGTGTCAATCAATATCAATATTCATTGTATCCTGTTATTCATCTAGATTATATTTTCGAATAAAATAAATTATGAAAATTAATTTTCAAAATCAGAATAATTAGATAATATTATATTTTCGAATTTTTTAATAATTTTAATTTATTTCTGTTTTTTTTTCGAAAATTTCAATATTCTTTTTTTCAAATTTTTCCAGATTTTTTTTTTCATTTTTATTAATTTTCTAGATTTTTTTCATTATTTTTAATTTTTTTTCATTTTAATTATTTTTATTTAAAAAAAAATCACAAATGCCTCGTGTACCCCATGAAAAAATAAAATAAAAAATTAATTATACAGTCAGCGCGCCAAGTCATGAGGAGAAGGTGACTCAGTGTGCTATATCAACGAAAATGCACAGTCAGATGACCTAGGGGGGTATTCTAAAACAATTTTTGTTTACAAGGACTGAGTGTGACAATTTTTTTTTAAAGGGGAAACCAAAAGTGACATATATTACAGGGGTAAAAGTCTATTAACCCTAATATGATTGGGAGCAAGAATGAATTAATTCGTCTTCATCTTGATGAAGAATGTATTGATTCATAAAAGTTACAAATTGTTCGAGCTAAGAAATGCTATTTGTACAACCATTTTGTGACAACGTTTTGACAACTTTATCTCTCATATTCATATTATGTTCTTACTCTCCATCTCTCTCTCTCTCTCTCTCACTCTCTCTCTCTCTCACTCTCTCTCTCTCTCTCTCTCTCTCTCTCTCTCTCTCTCTCTTTCTCTCTATTGTTTTTGACCAATAAGACGAGAGAAAAAGAAAGTTGTCGCAAAAGTTATTACCAAATAATTGTACAAATATCATTACTCATTCAAGCCTTTGTTTTTCGGTGAATATATTCGTAATATGTGTATATGTGTGAATCAATTCACTACTTTGTTTTTCAAAATCTAGAGTGTAAGCAGATTCATTCACTATGTCATTTAACCAATTTGAATCAATTCATATAACCAAAAACTCTTTAAAAAAAATGTGAAAATTGTTTTCCAACTTAAGTTTGTTCTAAATTAAGTTTTCAACCAAAGTTTTATGAAATTATGCAAACGATAAATATGCAAAGAAATTTACTCCTAAATAGAGGGACACATAAAAATAAGCTACCCTAAGATTTAAGACATTACTCAAAACCTAAGACTAGTTCAAAGACAATGGAACTACAAATTAACACCTATGACACTGCTCTTACCAAAATTAACTCAAAAACTCAAGGCCAACTAAAAACATTGGAAAATTGTCTTAAGAATCCAAAGGTTATATACAACTTTTTCACCAAGGAAAAGAGTATCATCTTTACACTAAATATGAAAAATTATCAGGCTATTGTTTCCCTATCTTTAACCCTGATTACCAATGGAGCTCCTTCGCCCACCGGATTGAAGGACTCAACCTCTCTACCGCCAAGAGAAAAAGGAAGGGTGTCAGGTGATCACCCATTTTGATCCCTCTTTGGATATTTGTTTCATGAGTAGGGCACCCATTTACCATAACAACAGAAAGATTCCCTGAGAACACACACTCGTAACAAAAATCAATTTAACAGAATGCATTTTCTACGGTGTAATATTACAATTTAATTAATGATATATATTGGTTCGACCAGTCATCCACTGACTTGATGTTATAACTAAGTCGATGACCTATCCAAGTTAATAATATTGTCAGTAAGCACGTAAAAGAGTTAGGTTCTTGTTGTTTCGATTGTTAGATAATATTATTACTTCCCCAGCTTCAAAATACATGCCGCAGTCAACCATTCCACATATGTTAATACACAACTTTGACCGTTAGTATCTTTAATTATCTGTGGTAAACAATTATAAATATTTAATGTTTAAAAATATTTATCTCGACAAATCGAACAACATCTTACATGATAACATTTGTATTCATATATTAGTTAAAAATTTGATCAAAATAAGTCATGTGGATAACGTACATTCTAAAAATGCGACATATACTTTGAAACAGAGGGAGTATATGATTTTATTATATCCTAGTAAAAAGTAGTTTAGTCTTCTTTAGTATCTAATATTTATATTCTATTGTAAACCTCATTCTCCAAGTTTCGCTATTCAATTGTAATGGAATCCTAGACTCCAGATTGTCTCAACTCTTCTTCACATTTGGTTTTCTCTCCTCTTATCTATGTTTCTATTTTGTATTTTATTCTAAGCATTGCTATTTTTAAAATAAAAGATAAATATAAACTTGTGTTCAAACTTCTATTTCATTACATTGCTCGAAGCCCAAATGATATAAAAAAGAACACTTGATGTTCCTTCATATTCCTTTATCATTCACGATATTTACAACTGAATTACATGAAATTAACTTGAGGAAGGAAGCCAAAATATACGGAATTTCACATTATTACATGTTGGTTCCTTCCAATTTCCTTTCAACTTCACACCGATGTTCCAACATTACTTTTATAATCATAACTTCAGGTTGATTTCAGCTTGTCCAAGTTAAATAATCTCTGCAAAACAAACATACATAAGGTAATGTTTTTTTTTACATATAGGAAATGTCATGACCAAATTTGTTTCTTGAAGAAAAATGCAATACAAAAATCTGCTGAATGGCCAATTTTCATGACAAGTTGATAACATTAGGAAGATGATATGAAGCTTACTAAAATACAGTGGATATCTTCAAGAAAAGGCACAAGTAGAGAAACCAATATCTGCATTTTCTGCTTAAGCATGTCACGGTCTTCATCTTCAGTCTTAAGGAGATCTATGAATGTCTTACTTTCTGGAACTAATTTTAGGGCCACCTGCAATGCCAATTATATTTGTTCACACCTTTTAATTTCTTCACTAACAGTGCTACTTATGAAAACTTTGTTTGAAGTAATGATCATAATCCTAATCCCCTCACCCTAAAATTCAATCACAAAAAAGATCATAATCCTAAAATTTCTAAAAATTAATAAAATAAATAGAATGTGTTAAGTAATGACTGAGATTAGATTGGCAAAAAATAACTTTCTTTATTTATTATAGGGTAACCCTTTATTATAATCTCTAAAAAAGTAGAGATTATAATAAATAAATATTCTAGTGTGATATAATCAAGATATACGTTTTTTTTTGAAAAAATCAAGATATACGTTATTTGCCCTAAAAAGAAAGATATACGATATTTAGCATGCAAATCAATCTATAACATAAAACTGATTGAAAATTGAAAAAAAATAAAATAAAGAAAACGTGATTAGTACCCTGACAGCAGTTGATGAAATCCATCCATGCCATGGTTTTAATGAAACTTCATATGATTCTTCAACTACTTTCTCCATTTTCTTTTCAGGATCATTGGATAGTATTTGTAATAATGAGGAGGTAAAATCCAAGGTCCTGCATAATAGCTCCTGAAATTAAGATATTTTTTCTTTGGTAATGCTCATGTTTCATATTAGACGTCCCTTATATTATGTGTTCTTTGTAATATTTATATTCAAATTATTCGTTATTATATTATAATACAAATATAATATTTATTTATTTTTTATTAATATTACACTTATTTATTAAAGTTAATTACAAGTATATAGTGAACCTATTTTTTTGAATTTAAAAATGGTATGAAATGTTATTTTCTTTAGAAATGTGCACATCTCAAATTGAGAATGATATACATAAATTTTGAAGTATTATTGAAATAAAATTATAAATGTCACATTGAAAACATAAAATGACACTTATTTTGAGATTTTTTTTTGGGTTAATATGAAACTTAAAGTTATATATATTTATATATAGGGATATCACCTTGTGAGCCAAACAAAGGCCTTACTGCAGCTAGACCCCTTCTTTGCATTGCCTTCCGTTGCTTCCAGTTTCAATATTTCTACCAAATTTAGATTCGTTGTTGGATTTGATTCATGCATTAGTTCCAATCTCTGCAATCAAACGGAATTTAATACACAGCTAATCATTGGTAGTTGACCAATTAATCATATTTAAAAAATTGAAGTACAAAATGAAAGTCCTATAATAGATATACTAAAATCCCCATATTATATAATGTAAAGAGAAGGTGTTCCCTTAATTTATTAACCACCTAACTTATAACCCTTGGTTAACTTTTATGTTCAAATTCTTATTAAGAAAAACTTTATGTTAAGTTCTGTTATTTAAATTTAAGGTACTGAATCTACAAACTTATAGATCATTGGTGAATGCAAGTCGAGAGTGGAGTGAGAGATAAAAGAATGGTCGGTTTTCGTGAAGGAGTCTGTTTTAGGTGGTAACTTGTTTTTTGGTGGGTGTTGTACTCAAGGGTTTTTTTAGGGTGTTTATTTTCGGGTGCTCTGCCTATATACGGCGCCTTTTGTTTGTATTTTCAGTTTCACCGGTCTCTGTTCGTCTTGAGCAAGGATTTGGTTGTTTAATAAAATTTGCTGTTTCAAAAAAAAATTTCTCATTCTCATTGATAGAATACAGACTACTTAACTTATAAATTAGATCAATGATAGTTTCTAAATTGCTGTTGCATAGGCCTAACTTTGATATCATGGAAAAATATAAGTCTCAATTGTAATTATGATGTCATTGTAGAAATCTCTAAACCAAGTAATTGAACTCAAGTGCTTAATGAGATCATCAAAAGATAAAACAGTTGGAAGAACCCGAGTTCAATTTTTGAATGATAAATCTTGACAAAACTATACTTAACACATGACCAAACTCTGAATTACCAGAGTTCTTTTCTCCCGAGAAAATCTAATGTTAACATAAAAAAGTTGTAGAGATCCCTAAAATCTTTATCTTAAATTTGTAAATACAGTAACTATAGGAGATCTACAGTTTAAATCTTGGTATCTAACATATATAGTCCCTAACATGTTTTCAATAAAAATGCATTAAGAGAAAGGTTAAGTAAGGGTTAACTGGGTGGTTAATATAATTAACCAATCAACTGAATTGAAAGATTTAGCTATTGATTTTCTTTGTACCTTGATATTTTGGTACACATCTTGTCTCAAAACAGCCATTGTTGGCCCAATTTTATCTGTGTACACATAGTAACAATGTGTTAATATAAATGTTTAAACACAAATCAAACTTTGAACATAATTAAAGATTTGAAGTAAGAAAGTTAACCTACCAAGAACATGCAGAACTGAATAACATATAGAGAGAAAAGGCTTGGTGGGGATGTGAGCAATTTCATGGTTTTCTTCAGTTGGTTTAACTATTACCACCATAGAAAGTTCTTCAATTACACAAGTTATCTCTGATTTTTTCTCCATTATTTCTCTCTTACCACTCTTCATATTTCACCAACCTTCCTTAATTTCTTCCTTCACCGTACAACTAGGGTTCTATATATAAATGGAAAATATAAATGTACCACACTACTACGGATTTCAAGTATCTTCTTTAAGGAACAAGTCTTGCTAGCTCAACTATATATTAAATTATTATTATACCAAGTACCTTGTCAAAACTTCTTAGACTTGAACTCTTTTTTCTTTTTTTTTTAATAAATTATTTTTTGGTATGTCGATAACTCTTGTGATATATCAACGTTTCCCTTTAAACTATTGACGGTGACATATATATTTGACCTTGGAATTATTCTTTATCCAAATAATGTTTTTTAAAACATTATATAAGTAGATAAAATCCATGTAGGTCCATATTGAAATCGACATGTCTAAAAGATTATAGTAGGAATCATTTTGCTTTTGTTGATGTAATTTGGAGTTCACATTTTTATGCGCATGATGATCTACGGTCATAGGTAAGTACTGGCATTAGGAACATATTATGTTTTATTATATTCAATTATTATGCAAGTGGGGAAGGACATGCCACTCTTTTGCCCATGGAAAACATTTGTACTTATCTAAACTCTCCTCCTATCAGCAAAAATCAGATGTTTCTACCATATTATGTTTTTGGTATGTCATGATGACCTTGTGAGATACTAGAATCTTCATTAAGTTTTAAAGTTTTTTAATTTAATAGAAAGGGAACTGAATACCACAATAAATAAG